>Ga0209782_1002174_pt1 | contig 10793 bp, 5 predicted proteins | sample WorMetmaBAHAMAS1_FD_187390 | JGI IMG/M metagenome (GOLD analysis project Ga0209782, IMG submission 187390) | Marine gutless worms symbiont microbial communities from Max Planck institute for Marine Microbiology, Germany - Inanidrilus... | ecosystem: Host-associated > Annelida > Digestive system >...
TAATTGTACTTGGTGGGCAGTGCAATATGGTCGATTTTATGTGAAGCAGCGTCGCACGGTACATCAGCGTTAGCAGATATACTTGTTTAGTTTCTTTCCACTATTTTTCCTGTTTCTGGCAGTGTGGTAGATTGATGCCGACTTCTATGTCAGCTTCTTGGTTGCACTCTAAAATTAATATTTAACATTGTATCATACACCATTTCCTAAGAGTGAAATAGGAATCAAACAAGTGGGAGGGGGTAATTTTCTCTACTTTTCCCTTGCATTGAGTACCCTTCAGTACTCTGACACCTTTGTTTGGGTAACAAGAAGGAAAGGTTTCTAGGGAGTATATAACAGAGGAATAAAACTAAGAGAACACAGGGCAGCCACCGAACCACACTTATCTGAAAAAGAACCGTTTACACAGAAAGTGTGTGCTTCTCCAGTAAACTATGACTATAGCAAGTACAAAAACTGATGAAAAGGAGCAAGGATATTCACCTAAGCAGCTGTGGCCATAGTGAACAAGGAGATCGACATTGAGTGCTCGTGCAGTAAAGTCGTCAACACAGCACGCACCGTACGTAATGTCACCCATGATGATGCAACTGCACTCAGTAAAACTACAGCACACGAGCAATAAAGCAATAACAATTGTCATGTGGCATAAAATATGATGAATCTGACTGTGCATGCAGATATACAAAAATGTGAGACCCTCCAGCTCCCCGAATATGTATCAGCTGGCTCGGACACTTTCTGCCATCACCTCAAGACCCACTATGCCCAGCAAGAATTCCAACCAACTTAGCACCTTCCACTTGCACCTCAGATTCAGCTTCTGCCGATCAACATGTGCATTTACAAATTATATTTACTTAGTTGCTTAGGCCTACTTACTTACAAAACAAGAAGCATTTGAAAAATGTTGGGCCCATTTGCCACTGCGAGCCGGCGCACGCCGCCTGTTATAATTTTACATTGCCATCGACCAGGTGTCGCTACTGTCGATACCACTACCAAGATGAGCCGACGCCAGCTACAGCTATAGCGCAGGCGGCGTGCGACAGTAGCGACAACTGGTGAATGGCAATGTAAAATTGATGTCCACCACGACGACAACAACAACGACAACATGTGACAGAGGGGACCGCTATGGCCCCATAGAATGGGCCCAATTAAACAAGACCTTGCCCAGAGCATAATTTGCTGCCAGAGCAATGTTCATGACAACAAAGTCAAACACTATGGCGCCCACTGCAAACATGTTGAAAATTTATGGCTCATTACAGGTGCCAAGCCATATGCGGTGTATAAGCATCATTGTGACAAATTCATTTCATCCACTAAAACAGAATAGTATAACCTATTACACTGCTGTCAGAGGAAGAACATGCTACGGCCATAGGTAGCATGTTCAGGAAATATGTATAATTTCAATTTTGATATGTGGTTTTTGAGATATGCAAGTGTGGACAGACATATACACACAGATATATAAGGACATACAAATACTGATCACAATACTCTGTGATCTCAGGGGTAAAACAAACATGACGAGGATTAAAGTAGATTTATAGACAATAATGACGTTAATGATATTAAGCAAAAAGGAACCTTTCCAAGATGTCAACGATGGTGCATGCAAACAAAAGTAAGCCTTCTGGAAACTGAAGAGCAACTGTAACGGAACCGACAAACAAACAACGATGTATTCCAGCTAGCACACAGTTCCGTATGTGTTGCATAACAACTATCTGAGAAGTACATTCTCTACATCTACATTTATATACCAGAAATGTTAAAATTGTTTTGTAAATGCATTCCAATATGCACCAATCAGAAAAGTTGATTATCAGTTGTGCTTCTATGCCAGCAAGCCCTCTGATATGAACAGAATAATTGCAGTAAGAGAAGGGGCACTGGCTAGTGGCGGGAGGCATACTAGTCTAGCAGCATAGTCGACAAAAGTGCAACAGTTATCTAAAGTTACTACATCAAACAGGTACAGCCATGATGAAAACCAATCAACTGACTCGTCTGCAACATTAGAGAAAACGTTCTGTAATCACCCTTCTCTAGATAAGACTACAACAAGAGGGCCTAGCAGTGGCTAGCATAGCGCAAGATGATCCCTCCACTCTTCCCGGCGATGATCCCTCCTCTCGCGCACACATGCACCACGACCACAATGCGCGGTAAATTTGGATCGGAATTTGAAACCTAAATTAGCTATAATGCGCCAATGCACTTCCGTCACAGACAGACGGACAGACAGACGGACACTGACATCATAGCATAAGCGTGAGATGTACATATTACATCTCGCGCTAAAAATCGAACAAGTATAGCTGACATATTGCACAACTACAGCTGTGCAGCATTAGCAGCATATGCTTTGCTTACACTATTTAGCACTGTTGATAACTTGGTGCCGGCACAGCTGAACGGCTTGTGCTATATAGTTTTGACTATATAGCACAATCAATCAATAATCAATCAATCAATCATAAATTTATATAGCGCATACACGCGAAGCCTCTAATGCGTTCTAAGCCGTTCAGCTTGAATTTGGAGTGAAACCAACACTCCCCCAGTCCAAGTGGACAGCTCAGTTGGTCAGTTGGCTATGCCTCAGCTGATGCAACACACCACTTGTTACGTGCATAACATGCCATCGTTACGCGACATGGCCAGCTGCAGCATCACCGCCACTGCCCGCATGGACACATTTTATCTGTCACAGACGGAGCCCACCTGCCTGGCATACCCCGCACCATCCACTATCCTGTGTTGTTCAGCCCGACCGTATAAAGTAACAGCTGCCCATTTGCCCGTCAGCTGGCCAACTGCGGGTACAGAGGCTGGCGGTAGACCATCTCGTTGCTATGGTGGCCGTCAACCAATGATGGGCTAACTTGCAACACATCTATAGCAACATGGCATTTCAGAAGTATGATCGGTACAGCATGTACCTCTGCCACAACATTGTTACCAGAATGTGTGCCAACCCTAACCTCAAACTTTATAAAATTTACTCAACACTTTCCAGTCCATAATCTACCGACAAAAATACACCCATAACTTAGTTATTCTGCTAACAAGCAGACAAACAAGTGTCAAATGTCATCCCACCAATCTGTGATCATGATAGAAGTAATTAAACTGTGATATAACTGTTTTTGTCTCAAAGACTTCTTTCAAAATTTCATAAATATATATTCAGTAATTCGGTTCAGGCCAATCAACCGATAAACTACGACAAGTTCATAATTTTTTTTTAACAGAGGTAATTATAACCTGCACATAAGTCATATAACATTGTTGCGATAAAAATCAAAACACTGAAGTTGTTTATCACTGTACCTCGCTTGGCACAGCAAGACTTGATCTTCCAGACTGTCTTCGGAATTTCAAAGTTGTAGTTAGATGGAAGCTGCAACATCAATGTGACTGGTCACAAATCAATTTTATCACTAACACAGAACTGCAAAATATACTATGACTTCTTCAGTAATCCACCTATTCATGACAAATTCCCATTACTAAATGTAGAGCAATAACAGACTGATTAAAAAGCAGACACATATTAGACAATTCTTCTTCAAAAACTCGTCAATAACACAGCACAACTTGATAGCAGCCTTCATAGCTTTAACCAGTCTTCTTTCTGGAGTAACACCATATTTGTCTAGAAATGGAACTGGTTGCTACAGGCTGTATCCTTTCCAGCAGTCAAATCAATAATGGCAAAATAATGTGACGTGTACATCAACTTTTTAACAAAAATCACAAAACTAGTCTTAACCTGGCTAATTGCTTTCTGCAGCAAAACATCATTTAATATTTCATCAGGAATCCGATGAGCAGTTCTTGTCACTATGCATACATATAACAGTGACACTTACAGAAACTCTGCATGAATATTGCATAAACATTAAACAAAAACAAATTTACAATATGTGACAAAAAACCAAAAAACATAAACACATAAATAAGAATTTAATTTTAAGCATTTGTCACTGTCACATCACTGCACGGTTAACATAAAATTGGAGCACAGACTAAGTAATGACAAATACTTTATGGTGGCCTACATAACCAAATAATAAAAGTCAAATGTCCAAAGTACAAGACAATTTTCTCAATGCAGTAGTATTTCTGGGAATGAACAATGTTGTTTAAATTTCAATATATTTGTCACTTTTATGGACTACACATATCACAGACATATCCAAAAGACCAAAACCTCAACAGTTCCAACTGCAGTGCCTGAATAAGATCTTACATCTGCTGGCAAGACAAGACAATACTTTTTTTGTGAAAAGCGAAATCTCTAGAAGTCATGATCATGACAAACCAACACCCATAGTCTTCTATGGCCAACTTTCAACAGACAACAGAAACCATGGTGGTGAAGTCAACCACTATTAGGACCACCTTACAAAGCTAGTACTAGTACTGTATCTTTTGTCAGTCAATACTCCATAGTACAGATGGGACAGAGTCAGTGTTAGTTTGTTTCCTGGGGATATCATATAAGCTTTGAGTTGTCTTTCCTTATCTGTCTGCAGATGTGATTTTGCTGACGCATCAAGTAACTCAACAGACACAGATGTCAATCACCTCTAAGATCGCATCAGTCAGGGACGAGGCCAGGGGTTTTATAGTGGGCGGGTCATGGGCAGTGGTCTTACCCCTTCCCTCCTTCCTCTCTCGGTTCAGTGACCCCGGAGGTTAAGACATATGAAGTTGTACAGTCGGCGTCAAAACTTTTTCTGTGGTGACCTCCAGTACGTTCAGTAGGGGGCGGGGCTGCTAGGCAAGGCGGTGATCAGTAAGTAAGTGTTTTTGAATTTGATTAGTATTCGCTAGAGGGCAATGCTACGGCGCCGAGCGGGCTATACGCTAGGCTTTGCCACGCATTTCTAGTTCATGAATATGTTGACAGACGATGACAACAGCTTGGTTGATAATCATGTCTGGTACCGTCACCCCAAATTTTTCTTATTGGTTTGGCACAAATCCAACAGGTGGCCCTAGAGACAAGTGGTGGGGCCCCAAGCCACTCCCCTCTCCCCGTGTCCTCACCACTGGCATCAATAGTATCTAACAAGTTATAACTAGAAACGATATCGCTTTATGACTTTCTCGGATCAGTTTCCGATACCAAAAAAAATCAAATTTGACTGTTTGGTGCTACCAAAACTTAACCGAGCTTTAAATGGATTAACTGTGCTAGTACTGACAACTGAATTTGGCAAGTTATTAAACATATTAACAATGTGTGCAGAAAAAGTGGTTTCATAAATCATAAACGTATGGTTAATTAGTTACCTCCAGTGTTAGCCTACTGTGGCATCATAATTATATGTTGTGGGTAATTTTAAAAACCTCAACCATATCACCTCGCAATCATCTGTATTTTAGAGTCGGAAGATCTAGGTGAAATAGTCTAGACTGATGCTATACACGCAGATAGCCATGTGTTTTGTTCAAGTTCAAGTGTGTATTTAATAACCAGCTACCATCAAGACAATGCAAATCAATGTATTTGTCACACACAAACTCAATTAACAATCAAAATGTCAAATACATGTGTTATGTGTGATGGGTAGCACCCAAGGAGCTTATGCTCCACATAAATGGGCTACACATGTACAGTGAACAAAATTAAATATATTTATTACAATAGAGATTACAAGAAAATAAAATAAAAATAAGCAAACGTACAAATCAATGAAACTCAGAACACAAATAACAAGAGACATAGCACTGGCTAGCATGGCACGAGATGATCCGCCCGCAAGCAGCACGGCCGCAGCAGCGGCCGCAATGCGCAGTAAAGTGGGATCGGAATTTGAAACCTAAATTAGCTATAATGCGCCAATGCACTTCCGTCACAGACAGATGGACACTGACATCGTAGCATAAGCACGAGATGTATATATTACATCTCGCGCTAAAAAGCAAAAGCAAAAACATATGAATATACCAAAATTCCTAACTATGTATAATCGTATTATTTAAGCAGGGTGTTTAATAAATGTCGTTTAAACTGATTGTTTTTGAGTGATCGTATTGACAGATCAATAGAATTCCACAAAATCGGACCTTTGTATTTAATACTAAACTGTTTTATCTCAGTGTTTACTGATTCCAGATAATAGTTGTTGGATGATCTGGTGCAATAATAATGAATTTCATTATTTTGATAAAAACTTTTCGTAAGATGTGATGGTAACAATTTACGATCAACATTATACATCAATATAGCAGTTTGAAGAATATTAATATCACGAAATTTTAATATACGTAATTCTTTGAAGTAATTCCATGTATGATCTCGATATTTACATGCAGATATTATCCTAATAATTTTTTTTTGCAACACACATGTCCCCTTACTGGCTTTTGCAGCAAAAGCGTTACTCGATACTTTCGCTGACATTATTGGAGGGTCACAGAACAGATATTTCGGACGACATCTCCGCCATATATACCATTTCTTATATTCGATAAAAAAATAAAACGCTGCACAGCATGTGGGCGTTTCCACAAGTTACCAGATGCTTTTCACTAGTTTCTGCTAAGTTTACGATATTTTTACTGCCAAATAATCCATAAAAAATGCTAAATTCCCCTACCAACGATAGGGACATGTAACCAGTAACCAGGACTGTAGGATAAGAAGTTAAGAACTACTTTCCGAGGACTGTTCAGTAAGTGACGAAAAAGCCTTGTTGTAAGGGCTTTACTTTGGAAAGCCACAGAAAGCCAACAAGTTGAACTTGCCAATTTTGAGGTATTTACAGTGAACAATGCCAGTGGCAACCCTAATGTTTACACTTTGGAAAGCTTCCGGTGGAATTATAAAAGGCGAGAAGGCTTATATTTTCAGTAAAAATATGATATTAATTATTTGTTATTCATTATTCATTACTGATAGTATTTATTTTCTAAATTAAGCTGATATATTCCATTCCTACCACGACAGACATGCAACAGCGAAGTCATTCTTCCGATTTTGATCATCACGGTTACCGTCGTTGAAGCCGTTGATTTCTCTCTTGCTCTGTGTGGTCTTGGACATTTGTACAATGGAATGTACTCTTTCACAAAATGGTAAGGGCATATTGGTGTATGAAGGAAATGGCTACCGGCGTGATACAGTAAAATTAAATAGAGATGGTTCGATATCATTGCGGTGTGTGCACCGTGGTTGTGCTGGGAGAATCAAGAAGCATGTAGATGAAACAATTGACTTCATAACCCCACATAACCATGGATCGGGTGTTGATGCACAGTATTCAAAAAGAGGATGGTCGTATGAAGGTTATCGTTACCGGCACGATAGACTAAATCAAGATGGTTCGATGTCGTTAAGATGTATACGCCGTGATTGTGCTGGGAGAATGAAGAAGCTTGTAGACGGAACGACATACTGCATTACCCCACATAGCCATGTTGCTTCACAGCAAGGAGAAGAAGAAACACTGTTGCATGAAGGATACCATTATCAGTCTGGTAATGGAAATTGTAGCAGTTTAATGTCATTGCAAACAGTAGATGTAACTAGAAGTACCGATACATCATGTACTGGTACTAGATCTGATGTTCCACAAGAAGGAAAGGTAGCATGGCTGTATGAAGGATATCATTATCGATGTGATGAAATAAATCAAGATGGCTCATTGTCATTGCGATGTATAAGGCATAATTGTGCTGGCAGAATCAGGAAGTTCTTAGATGGAACAACTGACTATATTACACCACATAGCCACGAGTCATGCAGTGTTGTTCCAAATCCAGTAAAAGAATATGATGCATTGTTGCGTGAAGCATGTCATTACCAGCTTGATAAAATAAATGAAGACAGTTTGTTGTCACTGGAAGACATCAGTGTAACTGAAAATACCCCTGAATTATGTTCTGAAACTGCTATTTCACAACAACAGAAAGAAACATGGTTGCATGAAGGATATCGTTACCGTTGTGTTGGCGTAAATCGAGATGGTTCATTGTCATTGCGCTGTGTGCGTCGTGGTTGTGCTGGCAGAATCAAGAAGCATATAGATGGGACAACTATATCTGTCACCAAACATAGGCATGCTGTTGAGGCTATAAATTTTATAAAAACAGATACAGAAAGCATCGAAGCAGACATACAAGACTCTGATGAGAATGTGCTATTGCAAAGCATGATTGGTGAAGGTTTTGAATTTGACTTGCCTTTGCCATCATATTCTTCTTCACAGCAAACTGTTAAAAGGAAAAGAAAGCGAGATTGTGTTCCAGATCACGAAACTTCAACGGGAGTTTTTGAAGTAATAATGCTTACACCATTTTCACATTGCATAATTGTTTTTAGTACTAAATGCTTTTGAGTCGTACTCACAAGTGCTTTTGTCATGCACTTTTGTCAGGTCTTTAGCATATTTTTAGATCAATGTTTCCTTTCTGTTTTCCTGGGGGGACTATCAAAATGGTTAATGATTGCTGGCAGTGAGATAAACAGTTTTTTTAGAGCGAACTCTCCTCCCACTTATTGTCAGATTAGTCTGTATTTTGTACTGTAGATGATGTACAGCTGATGTAATTAATAATTGGTGCAAAGTTTTTCTGACTTGTTGAGAGAATAAGTGGCTGCTACAGAGCATTTAGTGAGTGCCTGTAACCCTGTATGTGACTTTTCTCTTGGATGTCACTATGCCGCTTCTCTGGGTGCCCTGTTAGTCATACAACCTTGGCATGTTCAGCCAAGCCAGGCTGTCTCCCAAATTACATTGTGTAGTCCATTTATTATCATCCTGTGTTAAGAACCAAGATATTGACAACATTTACATGCAACTATTTTACATGCTACCACACACACACACACTGCTGTTGTACTGCCGTTTGTCTGAGACTACCCAGGTGGGCCGGTACCAGAAGAGACATTCACCCAGTGACACTTGAAATGTGTTGTAGGAGTCTGTCATCTTTCTGGGTTTTATGAGACATGGGGAATAGAGGCAAGTGCGCAGACAATCCAGCTGGATGCCACCCAATCTGGACCATCGATGCCCCTAACTCCATCATCCCCCCAATTTTATGCCGGATGCCCTTCCTGCTGCATCCCTCCCAATTTATCCTGGCTTGAGACGCACCAAATATGCTGGATTGCAAACATGGAAGCTTGCTTACATGCTACCAATGGTCACATATTACAGCAGACACTGTCAAACTGACTGCATGCTCGGGAAATGAGTCACACACAAAACACTGAACAGTTATTCAATAATATGTTAGCTAGACTGAAGATTTATACAGACCATTCCAGTGTAACCAATCAGGCACAGGGCATCTGTGCCTCAAAGGTGGATGCTAGTTGTATTTTCAGTGCATTGTAATTTAATTTTTATCACCAGTAAGCATAATAGAGGCAAGCTGAATAAGGACGTTCAAACTGGATTGAAAGCCCAATTAACGGTTTCTGTTTAGTGAAAACTGGTTACTAAACAATGTTTGTGATGTCATGGATGCTTACAGCATTGTTTAGCCCTCCCACTGATTGGGCATTGACATCTTGTGTGCCTGAACACCCAAGGGCATTTGTCACATGCATGCCACCATGGCAGCTGCTACTGCCTAACGCATGCCATACAGCTGTGGGACTTGCGATGGCTTTTTACCATGCGACGCTATGCTAGCGCAGTATATGCCATCATCGTGTGTCTATCTGTCTATCACAGTCTGGTATTGTACCAAAACGGCTAAATGTAGGATCATGCAATAATGCTGCAAGAGAGTCCCGGGACTTTAGTTTTCTGATACAAAGATCACGGCGAAATTCGGACTGGATCACCCCCTACGGTGGCGACAATTGCAAGTAGGGTGGGTTAAAATCGTCCACTTTTGACGAAAAACACACTATAACTCGAAAACGGTACAAGATAGATGCATAGTTTCTGTTAAAAGTCAAATGGGAAGTCATATGTGCTCTATCAAATGGCTATGTTGATGATATCTTGGGTGACCCCTAACCACCAAACCACCCAAATTTTTGCATTATTCGTTGTTTTTCATATCTTTGTAGTGGGTCAACGTAGAGATTTCAAATTTGGTACACACGTTGATCGTAGCTAGTCCCAGCATACGGACTACAAACCGTCCCTGAAAGGGGCGTGGTTATGTCACGTGACCAATTTTAAATTTGGGGGCCCCATCCATAACTCAGTAATGGCTGAAGCTAGAGCTGTCAAATTTGGTACACAGGTAGGCTATATCAAGTCTTACCAAAAGAATGAAAACCACCCCCTAAAAGGGGTGTGGTTATGGTCATGTGATCTGTTTAAATTTTTTAGTCACCCCTACAATATCTCCGGAACGGCTAAAGCTAGAGACTTCAAATTTTGTACATTGGTTCGACAGGTGACGGTTTAGCATTGGGATTACAAACTATCCCTTGAATGAGCAAGGTCACAGTCATGTGTTGTCTTTAAATTTCCGGAAATAAGCGATAATATCTCGCAAATGGTGCAAGATAGAGACATAGTTACAACGGAAGAGAAATACGAAATCATATATAGGCTATCAAATGGTATGATTGCCGATGACCTTGATCGAGTTTGAAGGTTACTTTTGTTGTCTGAAACCTTTGTAATACCTATAACTCATAAATAAAGCATGATTTAACTACGATATGTTTACACAGAAATTAGAAAGCGCATGTGGCTTGTAATTTAAACTTTGTTGTCAAAAATGTAGGCTGTTTTCAAGGTCACAGGCAGTCACGTTCAGTTCTTGAAAATGGTCCTAGATAAAGA
>Ga0209782_1002175_pt1 | contig 10793 bp, 10 predicted proteins | sample WorMetmaBAHAMAS1_FD_187390 | JGI IMG/M metagenome (GOLD analysis project Ga0209782, IMG submission 187390) | Marine gutless worms symbiont microbial communities from Max Planck institute for Marine Microbiology, Germany - Inanidrilus... | ecosystem: Host-associated > Annelida > Digestive system...
GGGGGGCATGAATAAGCATTTCCCAGCCAAACGAGCTAAATATAGAAACTTTTATATTTAAAAAAAACTACTAAATGGATTTCAACCAAATTTTGACAGATGATAAAGACTCCAAATACTCTTAGTGGGTGGCCCCAAAATGTGCTCCACAAATCCAAAAAATTGCCATATTTATTGACTGCATAGCAGGGGAGATAATACGTTTGGTAGCGTCCGTGTGTGTGTCTGTCCGTTTGTCCGTGTGTGTGCATGTGTCCATTTGCTGTGGGCACTCTCCTGTTTGAACCGTTTGACCTGTGACCTTGATTTTTGGCATGAGGGTCGACTTTGACCTTGGCTAGCCTGGGATTGTAGGTGTAGGTCATAGGTCAAAGGACAAGATCAAACAGTGAAAATTGTTTATGCTTCCCCGTTTGAAGCAGTGGTGCAGAGCAGTTTGATATTGGGACTCGGCTTGCCGAGTTCAGCCAATTGTAATTGCGAATGACCATTACCAGTCCATTGGAATTGTCTGTCAGTAATCAGGGGCGTTCAACGACAACGTGTTGTGCATAAGTGGTCAATCAGCTTTAATTCCATTACCGTTTGACTGGCGGGCGGCCACCATTTTGAAAAAAAAAATGAAAAATCACCATATCTCTGCAACCGTTTGACCGATTTTGACAAAATTTAGCATGGTGATGCATCTGGGCTCTCTGCCTCTGATTGACCATTAAAATTGTCGGAATTTGATAGTCCGAGATGGCAGATGATGGTCGCCATCTTGAAAAATCGAAAACCGCCACATCTCCGCAATAGCTTGCTTGACCGATGTTGATGAAATTTGGCACAGTGATGCATCCACACACAATCGGCCATTAAAACCTACGATTGACAGATTTAAATGTGTTAGCACTTGTGTTTAGTGATATAATTTAGAAATTTTTTTAATTTTTGCTGTTTTTGAGCTTTGGCTTATACAACATGAGATAAACTCTGATCATTGATCATTTTTTATATAATTTTATATGGTCCAGATGGTGCCACTGCCACCAACTGTCTCTTGCTTCAGTAATATCCAGATTGGTTTTACGTTTCTGGTACTGGCTCACTCAGGTAATCCCGGACAAAGGGCTGTTGAAGAAGTGTTGTTGTTGTTGTTTGAATTGTCATGTGGGTCACTTGACGCAGTTGTTGTCACTTTGCACATACATATTTTTCTTTATATTTTGTGTAAAAGTCACATCATTTGAATGGTAACCATTCACAAGGTAATTATTAGTACTAGACCAGCATTAAATACTGCTATTGGTAGTTTTATTTCCATTACATATTTGTTGACGTGACTCGATAGCCGTATGGTATGCATTCAACTTGCGATTCAGTGGCCGTGCCGTGCTATTGGGCAGCAACCTTAGGCAAGTTGTTTACACCCACTCGTCTAGCAGGTTGCATAGGTCTATCGTCGGCGTACCTGGCTGCGGTGTGAGAGACTGCCATCAGTACGTTTATTGTGACAGCTACTGCAATTCACAGTCTTGGGCACTGGCTGCTGCACCTTTCCTGCAGTGCCTAGGTAGACTCAGCCTTCTATACTGTGTAGGACAGTAAAATCAGTATCAGCTTTCAGGCTGAGTAATAAGGATAAATGGTGATGGTGGATATAGATGATAGCTATCAATAATTATCGGCAGACTCACAGCCCAAGTCGGTTGGCTTAATGTGAGGGTTGGCATGTATCAAATGAACTCGATGAACTTTTGCTATGGCTTTGAGCCATGATGATAGCATCATAAATATCAACACGGAATTATTATTATTATTAACTAAAACTTTATGGCTATTATATCAGTCAATGTGTGTTAGTTAGAACCCGTAGTTAAAAGCTGAATGATTTTGTTGAAGGAAAGTTTTACTGTTGTGTGTCTTTGCTGGCAGCAACTAGCACAGTGGAAAATGGCTGTTATCACAAAATTTTCAGGTTTTACAGAGGAGGATTCAGGCCACATATGCAGCAGATTTCATTACGATATTTGCTATGGTTTAGAAATTACAACCATTTGAACTTAAAAGTACAATTTTCTAAATGAACAAATAACTGATTTTGATGCAAAAAAAATAACAGCAAATGCCCCATATTGATATGGCAATGGATTAACACGTGTGGAACGCTATGCTGGAACACTGTCAAAGACACATGCCAAAGCTGGCCAACATCATTCCGAGCTGAAAGATCAACAGAATGATTGGCTTTACGAGTTCATTGATAAAACAATTATATCATTTTGCAACAGATTTTGATCGTGTGTTGCTGCAACTGGTGAGCACTGACATTGTGAACACTCTGTTTAAATACAGAGTAAGCCTCAGGCATCTGAGACTTATGATTGAAACATTTGAACTGTTGATGAAAAGCTGTGCAAAATTTAATTTGATATTCATGAATATTCAATGTGCAACTGCATGTTCACTTGAAAAAGTGAATTTTAAAGTTTAAAGTGCTGTATCTGTTGAACCTTTGCAGCTATTTTAATAAAATTCGCAGGATAAGTTGCGTGAATACTCATGTACAAAGTCTGATAGTTTTGCTCAAATTTGTACTACTGTAGCTGAGTTACAGCATTTCTTCTAGGCGATTGTTCTGTGTGTATTGTGTATGTGTGTGACATCAATGGGAAATTATCCCTTGTTGCTGCATTAATGCCCGAAGGTTTTCTTGAGTAGACTTCTGGAAGATTTAGCTTAGTTTGAGGTGACTGTGGAAAATTGCAGATGAGCACATTCTGGTCGTCGAATACGTAGTGTCGTTGAGGTATTTCTTTGTTGTGTGTGAAGTGCGATTGGTGAAGAAATGTCGACATCTGCTGCTGTCCGTCAATCAGTCACAGTACATCTTGTGCCAGGTTGTGTGTGCTGTGTTTGTTCATTTTCTTTTTCTCTTGAATGACATCAGGATATTGTGTGTCTACAGTCTAGTATCAGTTGTGCTAGTGCTCTGTGACTGTTTCTGATTTACTTAAACCCAGAATAACCATTTGATTGTGAATTTTTACTGAACAGTGAGTATACAATGATTTTCACAGTTTTGTATTCATTGTAAGTGGTTAGTTGTAGTTTTACATGGTCTTTTTGTTCATGAAAAAGTTGTATCACACTGGTAGAAACTAGACTATTTTCCTATTATTCACTAAAGTCCAGTGGCATGTTGGTCAAATGTGACATATCTGCTATCTACTTGTAGCTGAGGATGACTGCTGGTCACATGTTAATAACAGGTGACATTCTTTCTTTTGTAATAAATTGCTGGTGACTGGTGAGACATGCTACTGAGTGCCTCGTATATTGTCAGTGAGAGTGCATTGGTACTGTGTATGTTGTGCTGTAGCGACGTGCAGCTGGTGTACTTTGCAGGTGACTGTGTGTTGGCTGAGTGGAAAGATGAACGATATTATCAAGCGACAGTTGTGTCCATGGCGAGCAACAGCGTTGACGTCAAATTTGCTGATGAGAGTGTTATGTCAGTACATCGACAGAGCTTGGCAAAGTGTAGTCAGATTCCCGTTGGCTGTACAGTGCTAGCTAAAACTGCCCAGTCGGACTGGTATCGGCCAGCTGTGGTACAGGCGTATTACTGCGAGTCCCAGCAGCAGCAGCCAGGCTACACAGTCTTATTCACTGGCCAGACATCTCACACTCAGTATGCTCTTATTAGATGACTTCATCTTTCACTCACACCAGAGTTCGGTTTAAAATCTGATTATTGTGCAAAGTAAAGTGACAACACAGTTTGGTTTTCGACCAAGTTTAACAGTTACGAGCTAACTTTGGTTTTAAACTTGGTTTTAAAGTTAGAACAATTTATTTTAAACCAAACTTACGTAATGCATTTAGATAGGCATTTGTGGTTAAACTCTCATCTTTAACTTTATTTTTTAAACTGCAGTGACTTTACTTTTCTAATTCGTCTGTTGGTGAGGCTGAGCGGATGTGGTGTGAGAGACCACTTGTCGTGGGAGGTGGCAGAGGAAGTAAAGGATACATGACTGGCTGTGTAGCTATAGTTCATGGCAGGTCCTAGGCATGCATTGACCAATGGCCATAAGGTGAACTGAAGGTCACAACGTTATCATGTAGAAACACTGCAGGACGGGCATTGGTCTGCATGCTGTGACTGCACACTTTTCTAATGTTTCTTTTCATTATTGTATTTCTGTAATGGCATACATGCATATTCATGTGTTACATTACTTTCCTTGCATGCATAAACAGTGGTTTTAGTGCAACCAATTACAGTAATCACATAGCACTTGGAAAAATTCTGTCTTCATTGGCATAGACTTTGGTTATTATGCAACCCACATATGGCATGTGCACATGGTTTTCAGCATTACACAGCAGGATTTGGCATTCCAGTCATTCTGCATTCTGGCACTTAGGCATTGTGATCCAAATTTTGTTTGGCATTTTGCCCCCCTACCCTAGTGGTGATAGTTATGTTTATGATTATGATAGAAATAGCCTGGCAATTTTATAATTGCGAAAGGCATGCTGTAACTGTGGTATTAATTCAGCTTTTAGCTGCAATACTGAATAAAACCATTAATCATTCATTAACAGTGACAGTGTGAAATACATGGTCTGCTGTGTATGTATTGGCATGTTTCATGACTGTTGCGTGTTTTGTGCAGAATTCCAGCTTCAAGGATTGCACTAAGCAAGTCGCAGTTTGATGCCGTGCTTGTTGGTGTTGCGCAAGGTTTGCATGGCACTGTAGAGCTGATAGCGGAGGATGTTGAAGCACGCGACGAGCATATTGAAGCTGCAGAGAGCGACAGTTGTGCAGTGGTCAGTGCTGTAGTTGCAGCACAGATGCAAGCTTCTCCTGCCGTCATACAAACTGCTGTTACTACGGCTGACACAGGTTTTTACATTGAAGTGATGTGCCACTAGGATCCAGCATATCCCTTAGATGGAAACCTTTCTAACTAGTAATTATGTGCTAGCAACAGTTAGCAACGTATTTATTAGAACTCTCTTTTTTGGCAGTGGTATGCAAACTGGTGCAATCAGTGACATGGTTGTCTTGTCCAAACTACCATAGATCGCACTGCATTTCTTGTGAACTGTTTTTGTACACAGTACCTTACTGGATGCACTGGACAACTGCACAAACGTCTGTGTACGGTACTGTGTCAGTGCAATCATTCAAATTAATACATTAAACATATTTTATTGAAATATTCAGAGAGTTCAGAAAAATAAAGTGTAGGTTTCATTTTTATGTGACTGTTTAATATTCATCAACAAGTATATCTGCTAATGCCGATGCTGCGCAAGATGCTACCTTGTGCAAAATCGACTATATTGTGCTGCACGCCGGTGTAGTCACCAAGCAACAAGCATTGAGAGCAATATTTAAAGCACATTGCCATAGCTATGTCGGTTATTAGCACATTACATACATGCTGAAGCTCAAACTCCACTTGTTTGATTTGTTATCGACATATTATACCATCACATTTGCAACAAATACAATGACAAATCAAACCGATGGAGCTTGAGCTTTAGTGTATAGCATCATTGGCATCTTAACACCGAAGGTATGAGAAACAGACGTCCGATGGTGATGGCATTGTTAATCTCAATTAATGGCTTGCCTTGGCAAAATTTCTGTAAGTCTACATGTGTGCATGCAAAAATGGGTCACGTGAGCCAAACCATGCCCTTTATCAGGGTGGTGTATTATCCCGTTGGCTAGATTTGATAGTCTCCCTGTATACAAAATTTGACAGCTCTAGCTTTAGCCATTCCTGATATATGGATGGGGCCCCAAAAATTTAAAACAGGTCCGGTGATATAACCACACCCCTCTGAGGGACAGTTTGTCGTCCATAGGGCTGGACTTGCTACAATAATTCTGTATGCCAAATTTGAAGGCTCAGCGTTCACCCACTAGGGAGATATTGGGGTTGTTTGAGGTTAGGGGTCCCCAAGATCATCGGCAACATAACCATTCGATAGAGTGCATGCGACTTTCTATTCAACTTTAACAGAAACTATGAGTCTTATCTTTTACCGTTTTTGAGTTATAGTGAGTTATTTTGGCATCAGAAAACTAGTCTCTGGGTTATCATATGGCGTTGTTTGCATGATCCTATGTGTAGCTGTTTCGATACAATACCGGTGTGTAACAGAAAGACACGACGACAGCATATTCCGCACTAGCATAGCATGTGTTATGTGATATATCCATGCCTCTTGTAGGACATTTTGTCGTTTGTAGGCTAGGACTAGCTATAATCAACCCATGTACCAAATTTGAAATCTCTATGTTCACCAAGATATGAAAGGCAATGCAAAATGTAGAAATTGGGATGGTTATAGCAGTCACGCAAGGCATGATCTTTGGCCACAGAAACCTTGAATCCTAACAATATCATGTGGCATTGTTTGCATGATCCTATGTTTAGCTATTCTGATACAATACTGGGCGTGACAGAGAGACAGACACATGACAACAGCATATCCCACACTAGCATAGTGACATGTGCTAAAAATCAGCTTACTCTTATTATATCCAAAAAAACACTATTTCTGATAGTATAGCTGATAATATTTTACAATATCTCTGTTAACTGTTCGGTGATTTAAGTATTTCTACAGCACGACGCTATGCTAGCATGGTATATACCGACGTCATGTGTCTGTCTGTCTGTCACACTCCGGTATTGTATCAAAACTGCTAAACATATGATCATGCAAGCACGATAGCCAGATGCCAAAGATCATGCTGAAATTCGAACGGGATCATCCCCTACGGGGGCGCCAAATGCAGGTGGAGTAGGTTAAACTCTGCCACTTTTGATGAATAACTCTCAGTAACTCGAAAACGGTACAAGATAGGCATATAATTTCTATTGAAGCCGAATAGGAAGTTGTACGCGCTCTCTCGAATGGTTATGTTGCCGATGACCTTGGAGGACCTATAACCAGGCAAACCACCCCAATTTTTGCATTTTTTGTCGCCTTTATATCTTCGTAGTAAATAAAGATAGACACTTCATATTTCGTATACTGGTTGATTGTAGCTAGTCCCAGCCTAGGGTGATAAGCCGTCCCTGAAAGGGCATGGTTATGTCACACTAGAGCGGTCAAATTTTATGCATAGGGAGATTATATCAGGTCTTGACAAAGGGATGACAGATCATTTTTAAAAGGGGTGTGGTCGTGTTTAAGTTGCCCATTTTTGCATGTGCAACTGTGGACTTTTAAAAATTTTACCACGGCACACTATTAACAAAGATCAAGAATGCAGTTGATGGCAGACCTGTGTTTCTCGCACCTTAGACAGTCAATCCTATACACTAAGGTTTAAGTTCCATCAGTTCGATTTGTCGCTGTATTTGTTGCAAACTTTTTAGTATAATATGTCGACAGAATGGAGTTTGAGCATTGTTGTTAAATATGTGCTAATAACCAACATTTCTCGGTCTGTGTAGCTGTGTAGCAATTTGCTATCTACTGACACTTCGTGCCTGGTAAGTATACTCGGTGGGCAGTACGATAAGGTCAATTTTGCATGAAGCAGCTTCACGCGGTTTATCGGCGTTAGCAGATATACTTGTTTGCTATTGTTACATGTATCAGAAATGATCTGTGCATAAATTTATTCCCACCATCTATTAACTACAGTTTCTCCTTACCTTAATTTGTGCGCTACATTTGAAGTTACTGACATTCTATAAAAGATAAGACTACCTAGATTGTTTTTTGTCAGTAACTTTTTAATTTGTACATCAATTTTTGTCAGTCTTTCGTTGTTGCGATCAGGAATGATTTGTGCACAACACAGCTTAACTGTGTGCAGTTGATGACCTTAAGTTAAATGACCTTACCTGAGAAAGGTGATACCAAAAATAACATCAAATATGACTAACTTAACAAGGTAAGGTGTCAGTGTAGTGAGTTTGTGATTGGAAATGCTTTAACAGGTTTATGCTGAAATCATTTCCGATAATAACTAAGAATAATGACATAGTTATAGAAAAAAACATCAATGCAAACTATTGGAAGTAACATTTGGGTGAACTGATCAAATGTCATTTGAAAGTGCAAGCTGTACCGTTGTCGCTAATGGCAGGTGGTAATCGTGAAGTGATCCCACCTCGCTGGGCATCAACTGTTGAATATTCAGCTCTGCCAGGTATGTCTGTGCTGTTGCACTGCAATTATCATGTGCTGTTTTGATAAAGAAAAGCAGAACTAATGGACAACACTTTCAGTGTATCTGAACGAATCATCATCAGGTTTGAGTTATTTTAGAATTTAGTCCTAGATTAAGTACTGGCATTGGAGATTCAGTGTTAAGGGACAGTCCACCTGTCCTTAGGTGAGAGATGGTGTTGGAAGTATATACTACAGAGTCAAATGTGTCAGTACCTCCACTTTGTAAATACCCCAGTAGATTTTATGTATACCCAGTGTTTTTTTAGTCTTTTGTCCTTTCTGTCTGTCACATTTCTTGTTGTTTTTTTATATTTTTTATGGGTCATATTACCGTAAGTGAGTGAATGAATTGTTTGATTAATTAATTAACACATTTTGTTGAAGTTTTGAGTGTCAGTGTTCCTGAGAAATCATTGTTGTTGCGTGTGTTTGAGGTTCCGAGGTATATGCATTGTGGAAAGACAAGGTCTGTTATTCCGGCCACATTGTGTCAGTCAGTTCAGATAGCCAAGCACTTGTTGCATTCGACGATGGAAACAGTCTGAACGTTGGACTCGATCGTATCATTGTGTGTGACTTGCTGCCAGTCGGCATGTGGGTTCTGGCACCAAGGTCAGATGCGGAGTGCTGGAGTGAGCTGGGTCAAGTGATTAGTCACTGTGAGAATGCTGCTGAGAAGGGACACACTGTCGTGTTTGTCAGCGATCAGTACCAGTGCAGGTGAGACAGACAGACAGACCACTTTATGCACTGTTGATTGCACAGTTTCTTCACATATATGCATTGGCAGTGGCATTCTTCCTGTCATTATTTCACAACTGTGCAAATGCAGATAGTCATCCAAGTTTTGTTTCTTGCTAAAGTCTGTGTTGCAAGGTTGCCTGATTATTTAGCATTTTGTGTCATTTCTCTCGAAAAAAAACTGTGTTTTATCTGTATTTTTGTGTTTACTCAGTTGCCATATATTATTATTTAGCCTGGCTCAACTGACAGTCAGGTTTGACCTTCAAGGACAAGCCACAATTTGCTGTTCAAAACCGACACTGAGACTTTGAAAACATGGTCTTTAGACATCTTACGAACTCCAAGCATGACAGATAATTGGTGCCACTTGTGTTTATTTTATTACAGAATATATTTCGTAGTTACATGTGATCTCAACTGGTAATCTATATGGTCATGTTTAGTCGGTTGTGTTATATCATCGTCCTGCTGACTCTTATGCTAACTAAGCAGTTCCACAGAGTGTTAGATATGTTACCACCTTGAATAGTTGAAATGTAGAGTATTGTATTTCTATTGCAGCTACTGTAGTAAGTAAGTAAGTAAGTAAGTACTTAGTAAGTAGTACTGCTGTTATATACCAAGATGATTACTACTGCTGTTAGTTTTAGTTTGTGTTTAACTGACGTACTTAGAGTTGGGCTGGGGATAATTGGGACAGGTTGCTGGCGGACATTCTTCTCATACAAGCATTGGTGTTGAAACACTGAATAAAACTGCAAGCACCGGCACCCAGCTCCAACCAGTCCCATCCTTGTTGACGTAAGCGACATTGTGTACATCGCGTGCTGTCTGAGTGGAGTAGTTAGAATGAGTTGATGTGCTGTCCAGTGTGCCGAGAAGAAACACAGCTGTAACACTACAGCATGCCTTGGCACATCTTCCAGCACTGGATGAACCTCCTCGCACACCGGCAGTACACACTGATGTCACCGTCACCACTCGTGGTTTGTTTGTTTGTTGTCATTTGACGAATCTCATGCAGCTTGTTGCAGCATGAAAATCCAGTCATTGCTTTTAGATTATATTCAGCAAATGTATTTTAAATCGGAACCCAGGTATTGTTGCCGCTGTCTTTTTCTTTGGTGGTCTTTCCTCGTTTTTCTCTGGAAATATCAAATGGGAAGGTTGAAAGAGGTTGTGCACATATTAGATAAATTAGAGAATGCTTTCCAAGGTCAGCTGCATTTTTGGAGGAATATAAATATAAAAATGAATATAAATGCAATGAAACATTACTATATTTCTTACTTTCTGAGTTACCCAAATTGACCATGAGTTTGCTGTAATCCCACCTTTGATAGATATTAACTAATTTACTCTTTACTGCTTGTTTCTAGAAGTATGGTCCTTGTCTTCATTATTGTTAGAATAGCTCTCTCTCTGTCTCAGTGCTATTGGTTGAGGCATGTTCGTGTTCACTGCTGAACTATATAACTCGCTGTGCAGTCGCATCAGCAGAATGTTATAGCCAGTGGCTTGGAACCCTTTATTTTTGACTCCCCCCCACAGAATTGTCCCTTAACTGATCACCAAAAAAACTTTGCAAGGGTGATAGTGTAAGGTAAGGAAGCATATAGCAGTTTGTGCTACAAGCACCACACCACTATGGGAACTCATGTGCCACAAGGGATCACACAGTATTACCTGCCACCCGGCAGAGGTCACATTCCCGCCATTACCCCAGCCAATTAAGGCTGGTACTCGATTTAGCGACCCCAGAGGGATGCAAGGCTGAGTTGACCTAGTTGGCTTGGTTACATACCGAGGTGGTATACCCGCCCGAAGACGGTCACCCATCCCAG
>Ga0209782_1002176_pt1 | contig 10792 bp, 3 predicted proteins | sample WorMetmaBAHAMAS1_FD_187390 | JGI IMG/M metagenome (GOLD analysis project Ga0209782, IMG submission 187390) | Marine gutless worms symbiont microbial communities from Max Planck institute for Marine Microbiology, Germany - Inanidrilus... | ecosystem: Host-associated > Annelida > Digestive system >...
GCCGGATTTAATGCCGGATTAAATTAACGCGAGATTAATTTGCTGTGGAAAAACCGGACCTTAGTTTTTAAACTCTTGTCTTAGAAAATAGGCTGTATTTTTTGTTGGAACTTGTGTATCAAAGAAACAGTAATAAATGTAGTAAAAATACAGTAACATGCATTTCTGTTGTCTTGGATTTTAATTTTGGTTTCACTGATATTGGTACATGATGTGTACTAATATTTGACATAATGCCTAAGCAACAGAAGAGTATTGAATTTGCATGAGTATAACATTCAACAGTGTTTGTGATAGTTTTTTTTATACTATGGTTTACAATACAGTGTTTGACATATTTATCTTTTAGTTAACTTGCCAAAATTTGTAATTGTTTGTAGCAATTGACTGAACTTAAGATTTCACTGTTTTGTAATAAATAGTAATCTTACAACTTGTGGAATTTTTATCTAAAAAGGCTGCAGTTGAACAACACTGATCTAAGTCATACATACAGGTCTCATGTAATAATAAACCACACTATAGTTAACTTTTGCAGCCACAATTAAAAGTCAGATGTTGAATTTTTTTCACATTTTTTGAAGCTTAAACAAGAATGAAAAATGTGTTGCTGCGGATATCAGCAACTAGGTGAGTTGGCAGACTTTTGAATCCACTAATGTTGTATATAAGAGTGCATGTATTTGACCTGCTTTTTGTCTGTAGTGGTGTAAAGTAATTTAATACTTTTCTGGATGTGAATAAGTACAATTTAGAAAAATCCTGTTTGCTCATAAACTGGCCGGTGATGCCTTATTTTCCATAGATTGTTTTATGCCGCAGTACATAGTAGGAGCGTAAGAAGTGTTACTGATATTGTGTGACAACAATATGCCAAACAGCAGGTTGTACCACTTTAAATACTGCAATACTGTTTTGTGGGTAGATATGTAGCTGATAGTAATGCATGTGTCACATGTTGTATGTATTCTAGGCAAATATGCCGGTGTTGAGCACATTCTAGGGAATTATTTCTTGTACAGTACAATGCGTGTGTGTGTCGTTATTGTGGCCGAGTTGATTGTCATCATTGTCAAATTCTGACATATTGTCTGCTGCGCTCTGTTTATGTTATAGTCATTGATCGACATCATTATTGGTCTCCTCAACATGGCACTGGGCTCTAGTAAGTCTCATATATTCACAGATTTATTATATGCCAGCAAAGAGCAGTGGTTTTTGGAAGTTTTTGCACATGTAAATTATTTGTTTTCACACTTGCATGAGTTGTACACTTTGAGTGATAAAAGGCAGCCACTGTACTTCAACAGATGTTGACCAGTTTTTACCCATGCAGTGCATGTTGGCATGGTATTAACTATGACCCTGGGTCCATTTGTTTGTTTGTCTGTCGCAAGCCGATGTTCTATTGAAATGGCTGAATGGACGAAGGTGGTTTTCAGCATAGAGGTTTCCTCGGCCTGTCCTACACTGCATTATGAGGAAATTTGATTATTTCCAAAAATGAGGGTATTTTTCCTGGGACTGTGTCCCACATTTTGGACTTAGAAAAATTTCACCATGTCCCGTCGAGTGTTGTCAATAGTGGACCAACAGCAGTCACTGGTGTATTACACTGACCGTGCACCTTTGTGGGCATGAAGCAGTGCATTTGGTGGGGTTTTTGTGTGGCACCTAAGACTAGTCAAAATTGTTTTCATGGACACAGTTAATACATGTAGTTAATTAGCAATTAAGTGATATTATTCAAATCCTGCCATACCCATATTACATTACTCGTGAAAGTAATGATGTCAGAAAACTAGTGACAGTCTGAAACAGCTGACATTGTGATAGACCAGCGTGTCTACAACTCCTGGAAATACTGGAAATCTCCTGGAATTTTGTTGATGCTCCTGGAAAGATCTATAACTAGCAGTATAATTTTTGTACATTTAGGTGCCCAGTAATTGTCCGTTAAAACTATGATAGTATGCCAGCCGCTGTACCACATCTGTTACATCTTTAAACCTAAACCAAATTCTGTGACTTGATCGTTTTATTAAGCTGTTGTATTCGTAATGTACATAACTGAATGTGCATGTGTGTACGTCATTTTTTGGCAGCTGATTGATTGTTTGGTTTAATGTGTCCGGGCTTAGCTGATTAGCACGCGTTTCAGCCAGTCAGTGTCTAAAATTTTATTACGATAATCCCTTATTGCAATGCTGTACACACTGAATAATCCACAGGATTTAGGTCCTGAGTATTTGAAGGCTAGTTTTTCCGGTAAAATAAACTGTGGAACATGAGAGCGCAGGTGAGCCACAGTGTGGCGTGATCGGCATGCCAGTGCTCTGTCCTGTTGAAACCCAAGTCATCGTTCGAAAACAGTGTATGTTCGGCAGTGATCTTTGTTTGACTATGTGATCACAGTTATAGGCTCCCTTTGTTGTAGTTCCTGGTCAACTGTCAAGGTCAGTTTTACCAAGTTTTGAAACAGCAGAAGAAACCGTAAAGTGTTAAAAGTGTTAACCTCCCTTCAGCAGACGCTTAGCGGAAGGGTAGTGAATATTTATGCAAACTAGGCAAGGAATGTTGAAATTTACTGTCATGCAAGTAATATTTTTTCTAGACAAAATTTGGAAACTGACATATTACATACCTTTCTCCCATTAAATTTCACGAAGTTATTAACTCTCAAAACGGTCTGTTTTTTTGCCCACTGTGTGCATATAATTGTAATACTAAGGAGGCTTGATTAATGTAAACAATCTACTGGAAGTTTGTTAAATGTGTTCTGGAAATCTCCTGGAAATTAGTTAGACTGGATTTGTAGACACCCTGTAGATGAAAAATCACAATGTAGTGTGGCTATGCATTTAAGATGCACTGGGATAGTCAGTGATAACATTACTACATATTTGTGGTTGAGTTTGCAGGTGGAATAATTTTTAAAATCGGTAAACATTTGGAAAAGTTAGAGGCAAGACAGTTTATTGTCTTACACGCCTCTGCACCTGTACACTATTTTGCTTAAAGAAGGAATTTGCCAGTGGTCTCGTGTAAAGCAGTAGCAGCTGTTGTTCTTTCGTTATGCAGTGACTTTAGTATCAGTAAATATCAAACTTATCCAAATATTTTGATTCACCAACACTAACTGATCACTTATGGTGTTTAAAAGCATTTGGCAGTGGATGCACACATTTGACAGTTTTGTCAGCTCTTTACTATAGTGCTGTAAGTATCTTTATTAGTAAGTTGAATAATACTATAATCTCAAAACAGGTGTTCTAAAACAGTTTTTCAAGTATTTTTGGAGTGATGTAAGTCTCCATGGCAGTTTGCTTAACTCAAGTTTTTTTATGTGGCAATTTTTTTGAATGCACAAGGTAGTGTAGCGACATATTAAAGGTGTGATGGGATATTTATAGTGACTGTACTGCATATTTACTGCTAAGTACATGTATGTGAAAGAATTAGGAAAATTGGCCAGTATTTGGCAAAGTTACAGCAAGAATGGCTCTCTTTTTGACTCATTGTATTAGGTGTAAGTCGACTTTTGTTTGTTGTCCTTTCCTCATTTATACATCTGTGAATTTTGGTACATAAAGCACTGGTACAGTGACTGGGCATTGTCAAATAATTGATCCATTATAATTATTATATGTTGGATTGCTGGTATGGCGATAGAATAGTGTATTTGCAGGGCTTGTGTGGCATTAACTTTCATTTGTCTTTTTTGCTGTGTTTACTTTTTTTGTAACAGTTCAAATAAAGAAAATATTTTATTATTATTATTTTTACTCGACACCTTATGGGGCATCCTTCCAGCAGATAGCATTGTTATTCATTAGCCCATTTGCTGTGCCGGTTTTCTGCTATGAAACATATACAGATAGAACGTACACAGTTTACAGGCAGTCTGGACGTCAGTGCAGTTTATACTGTTCTCCTGTATTCATTACTGTTTTCACATTTATGTGAGTGAACTCAACACTCATCTGATAAAAATATTATAGACTTCATAGTTTGGTGCAGTATAACCTAAACTTTGTCGAAAGTGCCAACAAAGTCATCCTACCAAGATTGAGCAAGGTTGGGTTTTAGGCAGTACAGTGGATTGGAGAATCACAATGCTGATGGGGTCATGACATGGCTAAGACCTGTCTACATTGGATAGAAATTTGGTGAGCTTTGGTCCAGTAACCCCGGAGTTTACTGAAGGGGAAAAACTATGCAGTCATTCATATTTTGTTTCCTCGCGTTACGTTAAAAAGTAGGCATGGCCGGATGCAGGGCTTTGTAACACATTTTCTAGTTGATTCAATCTAGATTTCATGCAGTCTTTGATCTGTTGGCTTGAAAGTGGCACATTTAGTCAAACCTGTCCACTAAATGTGAGTTTTCTGTGACTTACTTATGAACATATGCAGGGCAGATGGATGGAAGGTCACTTGACACTTGTGGTAAAGCCTGCTAGAGGGAGCACCTTGTAACAGCTGTAGAAGTATAGATGTCATTGTCAATAGATATGATGCATACCGTAGGTCATGTAATATTAATTGTTGTTGTGCGACATTGACATGATGTCATACTCTTTATACAGTGGAAGTCATGATGTACATATAAGTTATGTGCCGCAGGTTGTCTCAGCTGTATGCACAATCTTTTTATAGTAATTTAATTTAGCTATTATTTATACCATAAATGATTTCAAGGTTTGGGGCAGTCTCGTATCATATTGCTAGCTTTCATGACAGCGTTATGTATGTGAGCGCTGTGCAGTCTGCTTGTTATAGAATTGTGTAGATTGTGTTAGTCAGTGCCAGTGTTTACATGTCGTATGCCCTATATGGTCTCCAGCAGCTGTGTTTTTATATGCTGCTGTTAATGAACATATTAACACAAAACTAGCAATGGGTGAGTGGCAAATGCAAATATCATTTGGTCAATAGCTTCTAGTTTTATCAGATATTTGTAAAGCTTGGTCAAAATTGTTTGTTGGCATGGTATCTAGCAAATTTCGATAACCAAACAGTTCTGACCCATATTTACTCCGAAAATTTTGAAATTTTCCTATAAAATGGACTCAACTTTTGGTACTTGCTACATATGTGTGGAATATATAGTTTATTGAGTTTTGTTTATTTGGTTGTCAAATATAGCCAAAGATTTGGCTGTTAGGACTACTTCTTGCATGTCGAGAACATTATTAGCAAACAGACATAGTGAAGGAGATATGTTTGACAGTGTCAGTCTGTTTTCATTCGATTGTTCTGCTTGTTGTAACCCTTGTGTACAGTACGTAAGCATAAGTACGTATTAGGTCAGTAAATAACTTCACTGTTTGGGCATGATGTAACCTATGTGTGCTATATTTTACCAACCTAATGATCATTTTAACAGCTGTTTTCCAGATTAACCTGGATTAGCCAATTGCCTTTTGGTACTTTTTTTCCACCGGTTCAAGAACTTTTTAACTCTTGGGATAAGGATAGGTCATCAACAGATGTTAGAGCAAACAGACCACAGAAACGAATATCAGATTGTTTTGTCTGTGAACGAACATTTATATTACATGCGTAACTCCATGTGCCATTTATATGTATCCTCAAAAGTTTCTTTCTGGAAAAAAAAACAACCAATGGGAACTGTATGATCCAGGTTTACCTGGAAAACAACGATCAAAATGGAAGGTGCTGATGATGATGGTGTAAGCGCATAACTAACGTAGTAGCATGTGAATTGAAACGTCTGTTGTTTTCACACAGCATGTGCACTGTAACAGCTGAAATACTCGTCATTATCATCATACAGAACTGAATATTTGATGTTTGAGTAACTGAACAGCTTGAGATGTGAGGGAATATTGGCAGTAAATGATAAACAATGGTAAACTGAAAAGTATTATTTTTCTAGTTGTTGTATGACCTCAGTGCAATGATGTGAGGTGTTTATTGTAGATAGATATTTGTGTTTTCAGATTTTTCTATGAGTTTTTTTACAGTGTTGTTTGTTATTTTTGTCTTAGTAGAGGTAGTACGTTTGTGTTTTGAAACATAATGTAGACCAGTGTTGGTAGACTGCTATCAGCATCTTGTCTCTAGGTCCATCTTGTCATTTTATTCATTGGTGTATGATCTAATACTTATATTGCCAGCGATGCTATATTTTGGTGCCAGCATTACAACAGAGAGAATGGCTGTGGTTAGGTGTAGAAGTGACGGCTGCTGTGCTTGCAGCAAGCCACTACATTGAGCTGTGTGTGATGAGCTGCCAGTGTCCTGAGTCATAAGCACAGCACTGTTTATCAATAGCACTGAGACCTCAAGCTGATGATTGTCTTATTTTACATGTCACCATGAGCAAATGCTGGGCTGAGAATGCAGTAGTCTGCTACACCGTGCACCTGATGCTGTCATAACTGCCTTCTGAACCTGACTCACATTAATTAGCCTACTAGACTGTGACTCATTAAGTTATAACAAATAAACTATTCTTGTGTTTACTCACCTGATAATAATAGGTTATTATATAGAACAAGAGGGCCTAGCATAGCGCGAGATATGGAAGCTCTAGCACAAACCGTTCTTCAGATATAATGCATTTTCTACCGAGATTACTAAAGAAAACTCTTCAACACGAATGATTATAAAAATGTCAACATCGTTGATATAAATAAAACTGTCTCGTGTTTCTGGTCCAGACTCTCAGTAAGTAAAATAAGTGATATCACTACAATTACAAATTTTTCCATACCCCCCTCTTCCACCAGAAATCCCGGCATCATCCCATCCGACGATCCGGGTGAGGCGTTGTCAGTAAGTAGCAAAGACATCCATCTATCCAAGCATGCAAAGATGTCCGGGATCCATTGCACCCTGTGACCACAATGCACAAACATCACAGACAGACGGACAGATAGACGTACACTAACATCGTAGCATAAATGCAAGATGTATATATTACATCTCGCGCTAAAAATGATAACAGTTTATCTACTGTTGAATAAGCCAAAACTCTAAAACAGGAAAATCATTTTATAAATTTTAATCTGTCATTTGCCAGATTTAAATGTATAACCTAGCATATGTGTTATGAAATTATAATTTAGCAATTGTTTTAATTTTGCTTAGAGCTTTGGCTTATACAACATTAGATAAACTGTTATTAGTTTTTTTCTATATAATATTTGCTGTTTTATTAAAATTTTTAATAAACTCGATTTATCAAGTATGGTTTCAGTATTTCTAACCTTTACTGAGATAGGGAGCAGGTTTAAGTAGTAACCTTTTGCCCATTCCCAAAAAGTGCACCACAACAATATGCACTATTCGAAAAACATCGGCCATTTTCTTGAAATTTTAATGGCTTATTGGGTGTGGAGGGCCCAGCTGCATCGACTTGCCACATTTAGTCAAAATCAGTTAAACAGTTGCGGAGATATGGCATTTTTTATTTTTTCAAGATGATGTCCGTCCAACCACCTGATATTATTAACAGTCATTGCTAACATTATATCTCATCAATGCTAACCTGACTTGCCAAATGTTTGTTATTCAGTTTAATTGATTTACTCCAGAATTATCTCAGGTTATGTGTTTCTGTGTCCATTTGTCTTTAGTAGTCTGTGTAAATTTCGTACTGTAGTATGCATGCGTAGCAGTGTTTTTCTGTCATTTGTTGGTATAGAAAATGCATTGTGCTGTACTGATGCAGTGCTGCTGAAAATTCAGTGCCGGTAAGAAATATTTTGCCAAGTCACAGTGGTACAATAATTGTCACATGTCAAAGTTTTTCCAGCGATGTTTGAGTTATTCATTTTTACCGCTCGATGCTATGCTAAGCGCAGTATATGCCGTCGTCGTGTGTCTGTCTGTCTGTCTGTCTGTGTGTCTGTCACAGTCCGGTATTGTATCAAAATGGCTAAGTGTAGGATTACGCAAATAATGTCAAATGATAGCCCCGGGACTCTAGTTTTCTGACACCAAAGTTCACGGCGAAATTCGAACAGGATCACCCCTTATGGGGGCGACAAATGCAGGTGGGGTGGGTTAAAATTGGCCACTTTCGACGAAAAACACACTATAACTCGAAAACGGTACAAGATAGACGCATAGTTTCTATTAAAGTCGAATAGGAAGTCATATGCGCTCTATCAATGGCGATGTTTCCAATAACCTTGCATGACCCCTAACCCCCCCAAACCAACCAAATTTTTGCATTTTTCGTCACTTTCGATATCTTTGTACTGGGTGAACGTAGAGATTTCAAATTTGGTACACAGGTTGACCGTAGCTAGTCCCAGCCTACCGAGGACAAAATATCCCTGAAAGGGGCGTAGTTACGTCACATGACCCATTTTAAATTTTGGACCCCCCATCCATATCTAAGGAACGGCTTAAGCTAAAGCTGTCAAATATCGAATGGCTATGTTGCCGATGACCTTGAGTGTCCCGTAACCCACAAACCACCCCAATTTCTGCATTTTTCGTCGCCTTTCATATCTTCATAGTGCGAGAACGTAAAGATTTGAAATTTAATACACTACTGAATCGTAAATAGTCCCAGCACACCGACGACAAATCGTCCCTGAAAGGGGCATGGTTATGGTCACGTGACCCATTAAAATTTTTATTTCCCCCTAAAATATCTCCAGAACAGCTAAAGCTAGAAGCTTAAAATTTTGTACACTGGTTCGCCATATGATGTTCTAGCACTGGGATTACAAACTGTCCCTTGAGTGGGTGTTGTCACGGTCACGTGACGTCTTTTAGTTTTGGGAAATAAGTGAAATATCTCGAAAACAGTGCAATATAGAGATATATACGTATATAGTTACAATAGAAGACAAATAGGAAATCATATATGGCCTATCGAATGGTATGATTGCCAATGACCTTGAGTAAGTTTGAAGGTCAGTTTTGCTATCTAAAACCTTTGTAGTACTTATAACTGATAGATAAACTGTGATTCAACTACGATATTATATTTACACGTAAATTAGAAAGTGCACGTAGCTTGTGATTTAAGTTTTATTGTCAAAAATGAAGGAGTTTTCAAGGTAATCGTCAGTCATATTCACTTCAAAAGTGGTAGTATCTCAGGAATGGAGTTAGATAGAGACACTGTAACAACAGGCCATAACAGGACTTGATATATGGCCTACGTATAAGCAGCAATTACGATGACCTTAGGCGTATAAAGTTCAAGGTCATTTGTCAATTGCAATCATTTTCAAATGGAATGTTTTGTAGTTGCAGGATTTGTACTGAAAAGCGCGTCGTGCAGTCCCTCTGCAATAGCAGAGCTTCTTGTCTTTGATGTATTTACTGCACTTGCTGAAGATCGGCAGTAGACGATGGTGGAAAATCAACAAAGAACTTGATCAGACTGTTGTTGAGTGTCAGAATGAGCAAACTAGTGTTGTTATGTAGGCTTATGGTGCACATTGAATCGATCAGAGAAATGGAATGGCTAAAATGACATTCCAGAAGATTTAAGTACTTTAGTTAACTTAAAATGAGCACATCCTTGTAAGTCATACTTGGTGGGGCCTAATAAATGAATTTTCAACTACCACACTGCAATATTAAGAATCTAACTTAAAAATTTCCTAGATGCGTCCATTGCAGCACTTGATGGTAATGGTTTGGTATAGTATATTGTGCCTGTTGGCACTTTTGGCATTGTTGTGGTGCCATAAGTTTACATGTTCTGATGGAATTTGTCTGGACGTGTGTACTTCATAAACAGACGAGAGACGAGCGTAGACGTCATTGCAATGATCGTGTTGAACGGATTTCTCTGACATTGTTGGCTGGACGAGTATCACAAAAAACTGCAACCATGGAGTAGCCGAAATAAAGCCGATGAGGCAGTAAAAACAGAATGAGTAGTAGAAACTGTTACAAATTTATTACGGTATAATTTTAGCACAAAAGGAATATGTATAACGAAAATAGTGAGAATCAGTAATATAAATAGCCTGTCCAGCGTCGACAATCAGTACGCATTCTGCTACATCGGACTATCGAACAATAAATAAATGTGCATGTACAAACATCGGGCAAAATAATTGCTGTTAACGCATGCAATAACGTTTCGCTGCAGCTGTCAGTACAGTACATCATCATTCGTGTACGACAATTGCAATAGATGAGACGGATTGACCTAGATGTCTCGCCGAGTGTAGTAGATGGCATAGGCGCAATCACCCTGTGGGACCCGTGCTGGTGGGATGCGTGCGTCCCATCCAACTTTTGTGACTTGTTTTTCGATGAGCTGGTCGTGTGACTTGAGCGGCGTTCCAACTTTTTCATTAGCGGGGAAGCTTATTGATTTCAGGGGTAGAGGAATGGATGCAGAAAAAGAGTTGGCAAAACAGCGGTGGGTGAAATAAAGCGATACAGGATATGGAGGAGGAAATTGATGTGTGGTCCGTTGCAACTTGGTTGCGCGTACGGTAGCTGGTGAGATGTTGGTGTCAGACGAACGTCTCCTGTTCGTCGGCGGTGGTGGCGGCCTGGCCGGCGGCGGCGGCGGCAGTGAGTTGACGCTGACGCTGGACGCACGTCTGTCTCGACGGCTTGCTGCTGTGTTCGTCAGCTGACTGCCTCGTGACGCCGAGTGGACGCTGCGTCGACAGAGAGCGCGACGCGTGGTGCCGACTGATGGGCTCCGGACTCGGGCTGGGACTGGCGCTCGACGGCGACGTGCTGACAGAACCACCACGCTGCTGGCTGCTGACGCTGAGCGTCGACGATGCGCCGCTGCGTGATGACGGCACGACCAGCAGCGTGTTGTGATG
>Ga0209782_1002177_pt1 | contig 10786 bp, 2 predicted proteins | sample WorMetmaBAHAMAS1_FD_187390 | JGI IMG/M metagenome (GOLD analysis project Ga0209782, IMG submission 187390) | Marine gutless worms symbiont microbial communities from Max Planck institute for Marine Microbiology, Germany - Inanidrilus... | ecosystem: Host-associated > Annelida > Digestive system >...
CTGCTGCAAATCCAAACTTTCGCAAGTTTTTTTTGCAACATTTCACTTTTTGGCCAAATATGTGTTATTTTATCTTAAATGTGTGGATGAAGGCGATAGGTGCGATCGTATGCTGTGTTTACTGATTACTGTTAAGATTTTCCAAGACTCCGGCCAGTTTCGTCGGCAATGTGAAGTGGCCTTTAGTAGCTGATGCAAATGTTGGAAACACGATCACGTGAGCACCGTATCTGCTGGTATGATAGAATTGATGTTTTTGTTATGAAAGCACACAAACACGGTGACTACAAATAACTTGCTGCTGCAAACGAACTGCTAAATGTAACTCATCGTCGTCTTTGATCTGACTGGAAACTTCTCACTAGAACTACTGTTGGCTGACAAATCTCTGCTCTGTAGAAACCTCCCTCGCAGTAGAGGGAGGTCCCCACGGAATGTACAAATGGCAGTCGCTAAATATGGCACAGATTGTTCAATACGACACATTTTTACTGTATGAATAAACTCCTCCCCATGGCAGGTGAGATGCAATCTGCTACGTATTTTCTAGCGTCATTTCTCAGTTTGTGTTCATTTAAATGTTAGTATAAATGTTACTTACTTTCCACTCTGATTTATATTAGTTTTATCACATAATTTTGACAGCTGCTGCACTGACGAAGAAAAAGTGTTGTGGTAACCGTTAAAACAATTTCAACGAAGTATGATAATGACAACAAGTACTGTTTTATATTATGTTTAAAATATGTTTCCAAAAGTTACCGAACTTAAAATATGATCAAAATTAGTATTAAAAATTATTGCAACAAGACAAGACCATAAAACTGACTGGCAAATGCAATACTCATATTAAACAAGCCGAGGTGCAACCAATCAAATGTATAAGCTACTGGGTGGTGTTAGAAAGGGTATAGTACAAAAATTTCTTTGTGTGTTCTAGAGTAGCAATTAACAGGGAACTGTAGATCGATAAATTTTATGCTAGATTACAAACCTCAAACTTTAACTTAAAACTTTAGATACCAATGAATAAGTGTTGGCATTATAACAGAGGATAACAAGAAGTTCAGCACATGCTGAGATAGCGCAACATGCAAGCCAATGGACATGAGAATATTGCTGCCAAAGTGCAAAACACCATTCCCATACCCTACTGGTCTTCCTCGATAGAATTCAAGATCACATGACAGTACGATCCAGGTGAGCTTTGGCACGCAGGTAGCCAAGACACCGACCTATTCTGCCACGTGTCCATTTCCACTTTTTGTTGCACTATGTGATCGCAATCCACTGATATTACATACAGACGGACATAGCATAAACATGACATGCATATGGTAAAACAAAGACTGCAATTCAGAGACTTTCGAAAACTAGCAGAAATAAATCGTACAGACACATAAAGAAACAAGAATAACCTTGCATGAGCTGACTTCTTCTGCGGAAACTACTTCAAACAAAATGAACAGCAGCTATTACGCTACTTTACATCTATTATACACGTCTATACTCATCTAGCATAAATCACTAATTATCCTACGTATTTTAATATACTTCAAACAAAAATGTCAGAATAAAACAGGCAAAGACTTTCAGCACACAAGACATAAATAGTTGCAGCTGATGTTAAAAACAGACGACGGACATAGTAGCAGTAAAATATGCAAGTGCGAAGAAACGTCCGCAATGCTGCAAAATTACATGGCTCCATGTGACTTTATCACATGTTCACACATACAATCTAGAGTTATTACAGATTGTGCTTAACATCACGTTCAGCAAAACTAAAGCTTGAAGCTTTTCGGGGCTGGTTGTTACAGGCTGGATGTCTTCCCCCCAACTAGCAGTATCAACAAATGGAAGCTGTATCACAACAGTTTAGTCACCAACTGTTCGTAACCAAGACGACTGTCATGTACAAGTCTCGGCTGACTGCTGCAGTCAGTCCCATACACTGCGCTACGTCATACCCAGTAGCCCACTGCACTGCACACACAGCTGGATGCTAAGTGTTATCAACAGGCGATGGTCGGCAGTAAATGGTAAAACGTTAATGACTGAAAGCAAATAAATGTGTCTTCAGACTTACTCTGGAGCCTAGATAAATGGTAATTCGTATGTGGAGATACCCAAATTTCCTTAAAACACAGTGCACGAAAAATAAAGGGAAACTATGTATGCCAAAAATCGGCCCAATTGCTACATTACTGACTTGCCAGAGACACACACACGCCCACAGCTAATACTGAACGAAATGATGCACACTTTACACAGTACACGCAACATATACATTATCGATGGATGCTTTTAACTCAGAAAATACAAACAAATCAACTCACATATTATGGTGCCGGATTTTCGATGAGGTCCTCTAAAACACCACAAAAATTACATGGTACAGGTAAAGGTAAAGAATACACAGCCCACGAGCAGTGTACGTGGTTGCTCATCTCCCTTACCTAGGCCTGGAGCCCGCAGGTGGATAAACCGCTGAAGTCTGTGATACATGGCCAGTGCGATGCTAGACCTACGGTTACCTTCCCAGCTGCAGGACATCTCTGCAACACGACAGGGACCACATTACACTGCTTGGTGACGTGGTACACTGATAAATAAATTAGACTATGACGTACCAACACAACGGTGACACTTTCTCAACCATAAATATCACCCCGTTACAAGTTACGGTACATAACAATTATGACAGCAACAATGTCTGTTTTACTGCTTTATATCAATCAGTAAACTGTCAGTTATGGAATATTTACGATTATTTAATCCAGGTGTTATTGGTGAAAGAAAAAAAGACGGGGAAGGTCCTCGACGACCGTCGTCGACCTCGAGGACATCTCAGAGACAAGAATCTGCGGCCTTGGCCTCAAAAAGGTCTGGCCTTGCCTTTGAATACTCCTGGCCTTGACATAATAAGCAACTTCCTGCCTTACTAAGTGAGGTGAAAGTCTACAACGAAAAAATCACTGTAGCATGGTTGTGATTTTTTTGGTAAATGCAGGTGATTATACAATGCTTCTTGAATTTTTTTGTCATCGCTGCCACTTTTATGCATACTATTGTCTAATTTTGTAAATCTGTACGCGATAGCTTATTATGGATACCTGTACACGTGTGCAAAACTGCTCAACCCTACTGGCTGACTAAAATACCGCAACACGTTGAAAACTGTTGTAACTACATGTCTGTTCTCAATTGAGGATCGAAGTGCCACTGACGTCGATAGAACCTAATCCTAACCTTGACCTTCAATCCCACAAGAGCTATGGTCATGACCCATAACAAGCAAAAGGTCAAAGGTCACTTGTTTCAAAAGTTAGAGTGGAAACAGATGGAGGAATGGAGGCTATTGTGTTACTTCCCACGCTAGTGCAGTCGGTAAAAATGGAGATGGCGGCGGTGGTGTTGATGAGAAGTTATCAGTATGACACAATAACTTACTGCAACGGGCGTTCAAGCCTGACCGAGCTCACAACTTCGCCCAACGTGCATTGCACACTGCCGAGAAAATCCTGCACAAAACAATGACGGATTAAATGATCAATATTTCAATTGACTTCCCACACATGGCATGTGTGGTAATGGCAATGAAAGTCTGGAATTCTAGCTACTCCAGTACACCCGTATTTTTACCCTCTTAGTACAAAGATGGTGTAAATAATATCTTTGAGGAAAACTCTAGAATCTTCTCTATAATCCAACAATATTTATTTAAGTCATTTTACATCCAGGTGGAAGACTGAAGAACTAGGCATTGTAGGCAGCATGCCCAAGACTATGCACTGCAATCTATATTATAATAATTGGACAGTTTGGTTGTCTGTCTGTGTCACGACTGGGCCGGGCAAGACTGGACTGGGCTGGCAGCCTAGCTGGCCAAGGGCTTGGCGACCCGGGCCTAGCAGGCCACATAGGCAGGCCAGCTGTGGCGTCTGCATTGCGGCAAGGCGCGGCTGTCTGGCCGCATTGTGGCGCTTCGTGATACAAAGGCCACAATCTCGATTGCCACAATCGCGCAAAGTATGATTGTGAGGCCACAATCGTGCAAAGCGCGATACACGACTCGTTGTTATTATTATTTCTCATGAACAAAAATTAAAAGCAAATATGAAAATAAAAAAAACGGAATAGCACAGGATATGCCAGTGACTGTTAACTACATTTATTAGCTGTTTGGCTAACAATAAAATTATTACATTTAACAAAACTGTTGATTAGGCATGACATAAAGCGATCATCATTCTTGTGTCTAGTCTGACATTTCATACATTTAGAATGTCAAGTGTAGGTGTTATTTACTAAAAATTGCAACAACAACAAAATAAACTAAAGTAATACAGCGAAAGACAATCAACAGGAAAAATGGAACTTACATGCTTCGACAAGACTGGACTTTTACTGTCTATGTCATATCTGCACAATGTACCAACAGCGTTATCAAATTTTCATGCGCATTATTCATACATAACAATTATGACAGCAACAAAAACAACAACGTCAACCTGTTTTAACGGTCCTTCATCCAGGATGACCCAAAGAGCCAATACATAGAGAAAACTACATTTATTTACTCACACCCTGTCTCTGTAGCTACTATACGACATACTTAATTAACTTTCTCCATATTCTTTGGTCTACAGCATCTTTCTTACATAGCTGTGGAGCCGGGCAATCTTTCTGTACAACCTCACCTCCAGTTTTCTTCAGCCTACATCCAGATCTTACAACTTCCACTTCTCGATTCCTGCATTTTTACCCAACCGTTCTCAGCCTTTCTTAAACATGCTCATACCAGCTCAGTCGATGTTGCTGTACCATGCTTAATGACAAAAATTCTAATTGTACTAGATGTTATTTAAAACCGAAAACAACAATCCTCATACACAAACACCATAACAAAGATGCCTGTTTCCATCACATGCCACTCCATAACCTTTTAAGACTATGCCTCAATAGGCAGCCTCAGATTCACCAAATCATTGTTTACATTATTTTACAAATTTTACATACTAACAGTGTAATTTAATGCCAACTAATATCAGTTCATACTTACCATGTAAAATTTAGCTGTTTTGTTTCACGTTATGTGAGCAGACAGACAAACAGACATACTCGTCACAATACTTCGCACCCCTCCCAGGAGCGAAGTAACAACGTCAAAGCACTGGAAGCAGTCACTATTATTCAACCAAGTCTAAGAATGGCGCATAATACTCACAGTTCAAACTTCAGCTTCTGCGACTCCTCAAAGAAATAGTCCATAACGAACTTGCGTACAAAGTCCGGGTTTAGAGTATTCTGAATTGTTTCCGTTCTTCCAAACTGCATTCACAACAGCACAACATGACAACTTGGGCTGGATAATCACAATTAACGACCAGCAATGTAACCATGCAATAAGAATTTAACAAGTAAAACCATTACTCGTTAAAAATCTCTTAACCACACATCACTAACAATGTTCATTACTGGCAAGCTAATGAAAGCGATTTACCTCAATTAATCACTGCTGTTTTTTATAGCCAGATCTGTTCTATAGACTACTTAGCTATTCAGGTTGAGTCGTCTGTAAATGGCCTGTACATGACAAACTGCTAGACGATAATGAAAATACCGACTGACTGAAATTAACAACTAACAAATCTTTTAAAAATTGTTTGTGTGTCTCCAGTTCTAATAATAATATATGCTTAAAACGATGAAAACAGTGTCCCGTAAAACAGTCACTTAGTCAATGAGTTCATATTTTCCTTGTTCAGATGCCTATGGGTTTCCCTCTATATTAATTCTTTGCTGTAACAAGAAGCATTTGAAAAATGTTGGGCCCATTCGCCACTGCGAGTCGCTGCATGCTGCATTGCCATTCACCAGATGTCGCTACTGTCGCACGCCGCCACTATCGCACGCCACTTGCGCATCGATGTTCACAACGACGACGACGACAACAACAATGACAACGCGTGACAGAGGGGACCGCTATGGCTCCATAGAATGGGCCCAATCAACACAATTATCATCGGCCATGCTACAAGTAAGCACTGTACAGCAATACTCCAATAATGGGGCATGCAGTAACACATTTTAATATTTCAGCTCTAAAAGTGTTACAGAACTGTTCACAGTATACTATGTAACAGAATTGGAGAAATGGTATAAAAGCTTTCATCAGAAGATGAGTCTCCTGCCCATGGATTTTGCATCCTCTGATATTCTCACTAAGTAGCCCAGCCAAGAACTATTCAATACTTTTCAATACCGGACAATTTCCTGTGCATGCCAGAAATTATGCTTTGGTTCACAAAAGACTTCACAAAATTCCTGAAGCACTATTATATCACTGAGAGCAGAACAACAAAGACAGCTGGTCTTAAATACACAAAATAAGAGCCTCAGCTATTGCAGAATGCAGAGAGATACTGTGATGCACTACATTAATAAAAATCTGTACAGGTGTACAAAAAAAATCTGTTTGAAAAGACTTGCAACGGGTAAGTCTATCACGCAGCACTGTTTCCAGGATGCTGCGTTCTGCCATTTTGACTAAACTATGACTTGTGAAAAAAACAGACAAAAAAGATGGCCTGTGATACCATACACGATGCTAGTGTAGTGTTGCACAGTAAAAAGGGTGAAAACAGAAAATCTTGCCTCTCTCCATTCTTCAGAAGCAAACTGCTTGACATACATCACACACACTGCAACACAATATTTACACACTGTTAACCAAAACAACGGTAATTTAAAGACACAGTGTTAAACAACTTTTTGAAATATACAGATACATGCAACAAATTACAAATATAATCAGATATCTTAAGTTGTCAGTTCACTAACAAATGCACATGCATGTAATAACAACTGTCACATTTAATGAAACTATATCCTGCCATTTAACATACACACATTTAATTTTCAGTGTGTGATTAATCTAAAATAATACAATGAACTAACCAGACATTTAGTCAATGTTGAAATTAAACAATTCAAATAAATATAATTACTTGGATCTGATTTTGACAAGACATCCATATCTGGTAAATTCCTGCAAAACGCAACAAAAATTCTGGCATTAGTTTAATACACCAAATGGCTCAGAAAGTCTACAACACTGCAAACAAATCAATTTCCTTCATCAATTATTACTCATCATCATCATCATCATCATGTGGCTTGTCCAGTGGATATTGCCATTTCCACAAGCGACCTCCATGCCTGCCAATTTTGTGCTTGATGATAGGCAGTTGCCAGACCAATATTGAGTGAAGCGACACCAGATTCAACTGTGCGGAGCCAAGTTCGGCGAAGCCGGCCTAATCTGCAGTTCCAGTCCCTCGGTAAAGGGGCCGCACTGGACCAGAGCGCTCAGCTGTCATCCAAGTATGGATCAGCACATGTGATGTGGCCAAAAAACTTAAGACATGTGGTACAGATAATGTGTATGAGTGGTGGCTGGTCAGTACGTCTGTGGACGTCTTCATTTGAAATGCGGTCCCTCCAGGAAATTCGTAATATGCGACGCAGACACCACTGATCAATGTTTCTCGATAGTTGTCGAGTGGATGACCATGTTTCTGCTCTATAGAGAATGACAGAAAGGATGAAGACTCAGTATCAGATTCAACTCAAATTATTAATGACCTAATTTAAACTCACATAGATCACGTATTAACACTTTACTGGCTATTTTACACGTACATTTTGAGTTACCGTACCTGGATAATGACATCTTCACATGCTCCATAAGAGCACCATTAGAGATGATAAGTGACACAACAGTAAGATGTCGGACATGTGGATTCAATTCCTGGTCGGGGCACAACTGCATAACGACTCGGTGCAGATTGCCTCAATGTCGACAGTCTTCATTCCTATATGGAGTCATTAAGCTGGGTAACTTTAAGTGACACAGGCTTTTCCCATTCGGATGCCCCTCCTCTCATCAACCACTGATCCAATCCTTTCATCACCTAACCCAATGCTGGGTTTCCTTTACTCTGGATCTCAACACCAGTATGGTACGGTACTGAAAACATGAGCATACACACCTACTGCACTGTTATTATTAACAGTCACTAACTTAATTTGGTGTTCAACAAAATTTTCACCTGATCATGCATACTTCACTCCCTAGAATCCCACTGAAATTTACTTATATATTTACATAATTACTCATTTCATTTCGTGTCACACAAAAAAATAAGTGGCTTATTATACAAAAAAATACAAGTCTGTCTTTATCAATTCTTTATTATTTTTAATTTTGGCACAAAGTGCACAATGCAAATCTCTTAATTAATGATTATAGCACTGTAATTGATTAAACACAGAACTAACACCATTACAGAAATGTTGAAGTTGGAGACAACATTAATATAACCACGTGTACTTTTAAATATATTAACACTTAAAGTGTTACAACAAGAAATAAAGACTAATTTATGTGAGTGTGATGTACCTGCACGATATCGCAATTTCTACTAATGTAGTGGGGGCAGCACACGCTCCCGGCTGAAATTGTGTCTCCATGATAGTGAGCAACTAGAGTTAGCTCACAGTTCTGAGCTGTCTAAATACGGTACTCTTCAGTCAATCTGCACAAACGCCATCTTAACTCTGAATACGAGTCAGAACTAGCTAAGAAAATCAGTACGAGACAATACCTCGGCCAACAGCAATGTCACTACCAGTGAGCACCAAGTTAGTAAACGGTTAAGGTAAAGAGTATCATATCCCATGAGCAATGTTGGTTGGATGTTCATCTCCCTTACTTAGGCCTTGAGCCCGCAGGTAGATAAACTAATGTAGTCTGTGATGCATGGCCAATGCGATGCCAGACCTACGGTCACCTCCCCAAATGAGGACACTGCTGACCTGCAACTGGTACCAAATTATACTGCTTGGGGGATGAAGAAGGTGGTGGCATCGACGGTATGAACTGGGTGGTGTCCAGCCGGATTGTCGGCGCACTTGCCTCTATCACCTTACACATGCCTCATAAAATCCAGAATGATGACAGACTTCCACAACACGTTTCAAGTGTTGATTGAGTGAATGTCTCTTCTGGTACTGGCCCACCCGGGTAGACCTGGACAAAGGGCCATAAAACGGTAGTGTGTGTGTGTGTCAGTGCACAGGTAAATTAGGTTAGCACTGTTCCATACTTAGTGTTACACCGGTACAGCCGTACAAGTGTACAGTGGCCCCATTCTACGCAAACTGCAGCACCTGCAGTGTGGCCGTGAGTGAGTAATCAAGTGCCGTATCACTTTCGACAATACGAACAACTTTTCCGATGCAAATCAATACCATTATTGATACTGATATCTAGCTTGTGCTCAATCTGTCTTAAAAACATATCCACATTTCTATGAGTCTGTGCATCCATATATTATTTTATACCAATGGTCATTTTATTAATAACACAACGAAATACGCATCATCGTAATGAAGGCAACAAAATAAAACTAAAATTTTCAAAAGGTATGATTTATTGATCATGGGAGCTGCTCACTGTCAGTGGTACAACTCTGATGGTTACGCAGTGTCAATATCTCGTCAATTACACAGCTGATATAAACTCATCAGGAACCTTTGTACTTCAAGCGTATCTCACATCACCATTCACTTTGTCACAATAGTTGGCGGAGAATGAGACAGAATCAGTTGTGACTTTATTAACTAACATAGAAAACAATTAAACGTAGGTATCGACAGTGAGTCGGCCACTGCCTAGCTATATCGCAGCATGGAAAAATTGTGGCCGACGTAATTATAGCACTATAGATATTGGTGCGATCTACCGTTAGCAGTAGTAAACAAGAGGCTCTGCTATCGCAGAGGGACCACGCGACGCGCTTGTCAGTAGAAATTCTGCAACTACAAAATATCGCTATCGTGTGGCATTATTTGCGTGATCCTACGTTTAGCCGTTTTTACACAATACCAAAGTGTGACAGACACACACACTCCCACAGACAGACGGACGGACAGATACACGTCGACGGCATGTACTGCGCTTAGCATAGCGTCGAGCGGTAAAAATCAACCATATTGCACTGCAATTACCAGGCAACGAGCGTCGGTTGATAGCAAATTTCTATGCAGACCAAGAAATGTCGGTTATTAGCACATATCTGAACGATAACGCTCATACTCCACTTAACCGATTCATTGTCTATATGTTAAACAAGCAAGTTTGCAACAGACACGGTGACAAAACAAACCGATGGAGTTTAGGCCTAAGCGCCGTAGGTGCGATCAGCAAAGTTCATCGTGCGCGCATTTGTTGATAGCAGCTCGCCGAGTGGCGAGGAGAAATGTTTCTGAGTCTACAGTTGCGCAGACAAAAATAGGTCACGTGAGCAAAACCACGCCCCTTTTAGGGGTCATTTGTCATCCCTTTGGGAAGGCTTGATATGGTCTCCCTTTGTAAAAAAAATTGAGAGCTCTAGCTTCAGCCATTCCTGAGATATGGATAGGGCACCCAAAATTTAAAACGTGTCACGTGACGTAACCACGCCCCTTTCAGGGATGGTTTGTTGTCCATCGGCTGGGACTAGCTACCGTCAACCTGCACACCAAATATGAAGTCTCTATGTTTACTCACTACGAAGATATGAAAAGCGACGAAAAATGCAAAAATTGGGGTGGTTTGGGGGGTTAGGGGTCACCCAAGGTCGTCGGAAACATAGCCATTCGATAGAGTGCATATGACTTCCTATTCGACTTTAATAGAAACTATACGTCTATCTTGTACCGTTTTCGAGTTATAGCG
>Ga0209782_1002178_pt1 | contig 10786 bp, 8 predicted proteins | sample WorMetmaBAHAMAS1_FD_187390 | JGI IMG/M metagenome (GOLD analysis project Ga0209782, IMG submission 187390) | Marine gutless worms symbiont microbial communities from Max Planck institute for Marine Microbiology, Germany - Inanidrilus... | ecosystem: Host-associated > Annelida > Digestive system >...
TGGTGGTGGCCTTATTGGTTGTCATGCGTGATGGAATCCTGGCCAAAGTCATTAGAAAATAGCCTGTTGGTGGCAAACAGACAAACACGTTGTCAACAGATGAGCTAGTAAATAGGACTTACTAGTTACGACACAGCAGCGGTCACAGAGGGCGTCAAACAACACGTCGTTCAACTCGACCAACTCTTTGACACTAATTGAAGTCATACTTCGCATGACAGCAGACAGTATATGAAAGTCGACCATTTGGTTATGCAATATTGCCCACTCAATTCTGCATTTGATTCTAGACGAATTCACTATCTCAGAGTCGATCTTAAAAATTGTTACAGCACTGATGGTAGCTGAGGTGATATTGTTGTTCAAACATACATTAGTAACCAACTGTTCTCTGACAGAGAACATGTGGGTGATGATAATATTGTTTGCAGGATAAGAGAAAAGGCTAGCTTAACTGTATCTGTGCAGTATCTTGTACCACAGTGTGTACACTGCACAGTGACAGGCAGTGCACACATAATGCTTGTCTCTAAACTAACTTGTCACCTATCAGGTGAGACAGTAAACTGTGCTTACCCACTAGCTTGTTTTTAGACATTTGATTTCCTGATTATTTGTTATTCAGCAGTGTTCTATTATGTACTGGTAACATTGTTATAGGGAGTCGAGTAGAAAGACTCCGACCACAATACATCTAAAAGATGGTGAGATGCTTGTTGGAGATCCAGCTGTCAGTGCGGTTTGTACAGTTTGAGTTTATGTTGCAAACATTTTGGTTCTTTTGAATTACTTAGTCCAGTATAACTGATAGCTTTTATTTGTTCATATCAGTTTGCTGTGTCACATCTGTGTAAAAACTCATTTTTAATATCATTGTACTATTTTTTAATTGAAATTGAAACTTTTGTTTCTTTTCTTTTCCTCTTTTCCTGAGTAGACACATAAAGGATTTTCCTTGCAACTCTTGAGTAATCGGACAGCCTTCAATGTAGTGTAATACTCTTTAGTGCAGTGACAGCGTGGTTCTGTGGCCACTTTTCTGTGTGAATCTGACTAGCACATTGCTACTGTTATCTGGATGAGTGTTTAGTATTAGAATTTTTTGCGTGAGATGTAATATATACATCTCACGCTTATGCTACTATGTCAGTGTCCGTCTCTTTGTCCATCTGTCTGTGATGGAAGTACATTGGTGCATTATAGCTAATTTAGGTTTCAAATTCCGATCCAAATTTACCGCGCATTGTGGTCGTGTGGAGGGGTAATCTAAACAACATCTTGCGCTATGCTAGCCACTGCTGGGCCTCTTATCTATAGTTGATCCTGGGGAAAGAAATCTGTGTGTCTCTCTATGTTGGCTTTCTGACCATGTACATCAGAAATAGCACAGCTACAATAACATTTGTTAAATAATTGTAATAATACTGCTACTTTAATGAGGTTTTATACTCTACTAGCAGCATTCCTTAATCACAAATCCAGCATAAACATTATCACCGTTGCCTTTTGCTGACTGTCTTTAACAGACCATTCGATATCCAAAGTATGGCTATCGGTATTTACTGGACGTTCTTGGAAAGCACTATGACAATCCACTTGTTCAGCTGTATAAGAAGAGATTTCCACACAACAAGTTGATAAAAGACGATGACACTGGAATGGTGTTATTCAAACATGATGAGTACGTTTTACATATCTGAATCATATCTCTGAAGATTTACTATTTGCAAACTGTAAAATGGTTACTTGTATTAGTTTTAACTGTTTCAGTTTGCATTCGGATACTGCAGAGCTAAAACGTGTTTATGTTACTTTTTCATAGTAGTGAATTATTGTGTAATGTACCTGAACGTAACCAGTAACAATAAAATCTTGATTGAACTGTTGTCTACAATTTAGAATGAAATTTCCGCCAGAGTGTAAACTAAACTCTGATGTCTGTTGCAGAGGCATTTTCTATAACCCAGAGGAGCTGATAGCTATGATACTGCAAAAAGCCAAGGAATACGCAGAAACATTTGCTGGTAGAGTATCATTGTCTGTATGATGGAGTGTATGTCATCTTTTTTTGTTGGGAGATTTTATTACCAGTCACTTCTGTTGGCCTGTGTATTATGCAATGCAGTTGGTCACACCTGTCTGTGTGTATGTCTGAGTGTTTGTCATGATGACAACTTATGAACAAATTAGTCTTTGAGGTACATAGTTGGCACGATAGTTTACCTTTGATTGGGCCCATTCCATGGGGCCATAGCGGCCCCCTTTGTCACGTGTTGTCGTCGTCATCATCGTGGACATCGATGCGCAGGCGGCGCGCAACAGTACCTGTAGCGACACCTGGTGAGTGGGCGTGAGGCGGCTCGCAGTAGCGAATGGGCCCAACATTTTTCAAATGCTTCTTGTTTATCTAAGCAAGGCTAGTGGGCTGCAGTCATAGGTTAAAGTTATGTCACAGTAGGAAACAACAGCACTGGCACATGCAGTTCACGTGGTGAATTTGTGACTGCAGTGCTGGCAAATAGGATTAAACTGCAGTGAAACAACTATGTGGCACTGGTGTAAATTAGTCTAGAGTTTCTGCACTGTCAGAAATTCTGAAGCTGTCTGTATTATATTTACCATTGTGGCACTCTTATAGTGCAGGAGCAATAGTTTGTTTATGGATTATGATCCTTTTGCATTGATTTACATGATCCATCCAGTAATCGCACATCTCCTTTCTGGGTAAATAAATATTTTGCACAGTGCATGTATGCAGTGCACCTTTCAGTCGATTCTGTTGCTGGATTGCAGAGCAGTCAATAAATGAGGCTGTCGTCACTGTACCGACATACTTCAATCAAGCCGAGCGCCGTGCTATGTCTCGCGCTGCTGATGCTGCCGGCCTGCGTGTCCTTCAGCTCATCAACGATAACACGGCCGGTAATCATTTCACTAGCAGCTCCATTATTTTACTGGTCATATACATATTTGACTGCTACTGTCAAAACTTATACTGTAGCTACCCCTGAATTTTCCTTACTCATTTGGCCACTGACACGGTCGATCTCCATCCACCTGGTGACTATCCCCACTTCTATTATGAGATTTGTTGATGTCCACCATGCACATTATGAATTAGATTATCATTGTTATTAGGCCTATTTATTTAATTCACAAGCACAAAGCTCCAGGTAGTCAAGAAATTAAGAAAAAAGCTACTGTGGAATGGCATTTATTCCAGCTGGTCATCTTTTACAAAACTGTTCTGCTGCAAGACAGCATTGAAATGCTGCACAGTAACAGAAATTATTATGTAGGAGTTCTCAAAGTTAGATTTTAAAAATATGAATAGCTAAACAGATGCTGGCACGATATTCAGTATGCGCAATCAATGATCGGCAAAGAATCATCTTGAGTGCTGCACTAACGCTTATTATTATTATTCAGCTGTGTCACATCACTAACTTGATGTGGCCTATTGCTATAGATGGAGTAACAGTAATAGTCTCTTGAGTCTGTTGGCCATTAGCTCTTCCAATGAAGATTGAACTGATCAGTATGTGAACTGAGATGGTTACTCGGATGACCCAAGAAACAGTGTATTAGATTGGGGTGTAGATCCCCCATGGGAAGTTTTAGGGGAACATTTGCTGATTTATTCAGAAGTGTGGGAACATGCGACAAAAGTGTGGAAAAATGGTGAACCAATCGACATTCTGTTTACTATGAAGATTTTTGTGGACCAATGAATGATTATTACAGGGGCGTCCAGATCCCCACATCAGAATGGCACTTTTGATGAGATTTTCAGTCTTTCGAAAAGCACTAGCTATGAGCTGTGCAAAAACGTCTGAACACTTACATTTGCACGAAGAATTGGACTGGATAACTGCTGTATTTTTTCTTCCAAAAGAGTGGGAACCCTGTTAAAGGTCGATTTCATGTTTAAAAGAGATCATCTACCTGCATGTATATTGTCACTGTTGTGCAGCACAAGTGATGTAAAAAATGTTTGCAGTTGCTCTTAATTATGGAGTGTTTCGTCATCGAGTCTTCAACTCCACTGCTTTGAACTACTTATTCTTTGACATTGGCGCCTCTGGTACAACGGCTACGATTGTAGGTAAGTCTTGGTGATCATTTATTTGTAGACAGCAATCATATTTTCCACATACCTCAACTATACTGTGCATCGCTGTTGATGCTGTAAAAGAAGCTTTATATTATTGTGTTTTTTATGTGCTTTGTACTGTTAGTGCTGAAGCAGTTTATCAATTTAGCAATATCGTAAGTGCTTAGTTGTGTTTCTGTGTTTATGTAGCTTTTAATCGTTTTTGTTTTATGGGATAGGTAGCCCCACAGGTCTGTACCTTTCTGATAATCTCCGTTTAAAATAAACAGGTTTGCATTGTGCTGTATTTGGGCATTAGCTAGACAGCTGCTGAACCAAGTCAATAATGAGTACATATTGCTATGTTAGGTTTCATGTTAAGTGTTGAATTTTGTTAGCAGAATTTTTGTTGGATGAAAATAATGGAGGAGTGAGGAGGAATTGCTAACCCAGGTTTCTGAAGATTATAGTAGGTGTGGTAAGTGTGGAGGAGGTGCTGAGGTAGAGAGTTACCTGCAGAATGTGTGTAAGTACAGGAGTGCTGAGTGGACAGTAACTGGTTGTGTGCAGCGTATCAGGTTGTGAAGAATCCATCGTCCACTGTCACTGACACTTATCCTCAGCTGACTATCAAGGGAATTGGGTTCGTTTACTCTTTATATTTGTGATCTCTGCATATTTATATATGTACGTATATTACTTGTGAAGACATCCACAGCTCAGTGGTTAAGGCAACTAAACATACTGAGGTTGTTTCTTGGCATTTTCACACGCACTCACAATTGAGTTACTGGTGGCTTTTGATATGGCATCTGGTCAGAATTGCCCCATGTTGGCCAGAATGTTTAGAAAAGTCGCGACATACAGGTGGCCACATTTAAGTTGTATTTTAACATGCCGACTGTCCTAGCTCAGAGTGTTTTGCACAATAACTAGAAAACTGTCCTCGATCGATCATCGAAGTGACACCGATTGTGTTTCAAAGTGAGACTCTAACATTGACCTTCAATCCAAGGAGAGCTACGGTCATGATCCATACACGGTCACGCAGTTTAAAAGTTAAAGTGGAAAGAGACAGACAGATGGAGGTGATTGCATTACCTCCCGTGCTAATGCGGTCGGTAAAAATAACAAACTTTTTTTAGTTATGCTGAATATAAGTGTAAATGGCTATGACTTTGATGGTAGTCATTTTCGTTGAATGGATGGCCGAATGCCTTGTTGCAGGTTTGATCGGACACTTGGTGGGCTTGAATTCCAGTTGAGGCTGCGTAATTATCTGGCAGAGCAGTTCAACAAAGTCAAACGAACGAAGAAAGATGTAACGGATGATGCTCGCACAATGCAGAAACTGTTTAAAGAAGCCGGACGGGTGAAGCAAGTGCTCAGTGCCAACACAGATCATTTTGCACAGGTTGTTATTTCTCACGTGTGACATATTTGTACGTCTAGATTATTTATTATTAATTACATTTGATGGAAGTAGAATGAATTCGAGATGAGATCTGGGAAAGCACAGCATACAAAAAGTTCTGTGTCCAGAAATGTATGTTGAATTATGATACTGGTACTGATGGCTGTATAACAGTGGCATAGTTCATAATATTGAACAGAAAAAAAATGAAAAAATTGTCCGTCTTCTACGGGTGCATTTGTTTTTGTTTACGCCAAACAATGATGTAATGTCTATTTTTGGAACTCAGCACAGATTTTTTCGACTGTATTAAAATGGTCTTTTCTGCTTTGCCTTTAAACAGTTTTGGATGACCTCAAGTTGTGACCATCCATTCCAGTTTTTAGATGGGTTTAGTGATTGCCTCTTTGATTGTTTTTCTGCATATTCTGAAAGAGAACATTTGAGGATAAGTGATACAATTTTTATGAGCCAGATGCTTTCGTTGTTGCTCAAACATTAAAGGAAACACCACCAATTACTCACAGCCGATAGTGACTAACTTTGGCTGCCTGTGTGAGTTTTAATTAGTAGTGGTTGTTTTTTTGTAGAAAAAAATGTTACAATATTTAGTTTGTGGTAGACAGTGATTGTTGTATTCAGCATTTGCTGTGTAGGTTGAAAGCCTGTTTGAAGATGAAGACTTTCGGACGAAAGTCACCAGAGAGCAGTTTGAGGATTTGTGTCAAGATCTTGTTGATCGCATTGATAAAGTGATTAAGGATGCTTTCACAGCAGCAGAGATGTCTGTGGTGTGTATGGTGCTAAATATCAGCAGTCTTTGCCTCTAAGTATGCAGTAACTTTATATTTGTTATCAGCTTTAACAGCTGATATGTGTTAGCAATGCTTAGCATTAGAGATTTTACGACGATGTACTCTATAAATTCACGTTTCACTTAATTACATTAAATACTGAATTAAGAAATATTTTTTTATACCATGCATTTAAATTTTGCTCAGCTACTGTCATTCAGCTGGTCTTACTTTTGTTACCATACGTTGCATTACATGAAACAGTGTTTGCAGTGTGTTGCTCCTGCTGTGCGATGTCTGTTGAAACTGCAGTTTATGTTCAGCTTTTTATCACTTTTGTGGCTGTGAGCTTATGTGTGTAATAGCATAATGTACATACGCATTGTATTTGCACTATCAGGAAGTCACACGCTACATGCGTTAGCTTTGTGACCCATTCATAGTGCTAGAGTAATAACAGAGTTTATTTATCCATGGATCACGAACCGTCTGTTGGTGATCCTTCCAGTAAACTCACATGTCTGAGTAGGCACCTGTGCGTCTCAGTAGGTAAAGTTGAAGAAGATAGCATTGAAGACATCTGCTAATCAAGGCTTTGCTGCATTTGCTTGTTAAAGGATGATATAGAAGAAGTAATTTTGATGGGAGGAGGCACTCGCATTCCTAAAGTACAGCAGGCAATTATGACTACTACTGGCAGGTATAAAACAAGCTTTGTATATAATGTATATGGATTTGATTTTTTTATTTTATTTTTTGAAAGCTTTTATGTTGTTACTACAACAACCATATTACAGCCGTTATTTATGTATGGCGTCCCAAGCTAAGAGAATGTTGTTGGAGCAGAGGTTAACTAACTGCCAGCGTGCCTTGATAAGAGCTACTAGTGCATTTGGATTGGAAGAAGTTACCTGTATTGATGTTCAGTGCTGTTACTGACACCGTCTCTATAATACTGCTAAATTGTGACTCATTATTGGCAAATAAATATGTCCCGTAATGGCTGCTGTCCAGTTAAGGAATAAGGCGAGCATAGAATCAGACTTCACCGTTAGTCTTGTGCTGCCTCTTGTTGAGTTAGCTCGAGTATATGCTGTGGTGTGAGATCCGTGCTGTCCCTCATAACCTCGGCGAGTCACTTTCATTAGATTAGACTTGCATCGCCAGTTACTTAATTTACTTTAGTTATTTGGTTACAGGAAACTGGGGTTGGTAATTGGTTGGTAGGATTCACATTTAAAAGCATTTATTGGCAAACATGGCGTCATGCAGAAAACTGCAAGTATGAAACACATTGCAGTGCCGCAAGAGGAAGACCGAGCTATGGCCACAGACATCATGCTAAGAAAATTTTATATTGTTGATATGCTTGTCGGCAGACCAGACTTACAGGCAAACACAGTCATCACGATACTTCACTCCCATACGACGGGTAGAGCAGGAATAGTCAGTTTATCGTTGCATGGCTCTGTTGTACCTGTGTTGACTTACTTGTAATAGGAGCTGTGTGAATCCTCTAGTGATGATGCAGCTGATAATGAGCTAGTACAAGATGTACATCTATTTCTAGAAGTGTTTGCAGACTGAGTTAAGAGAATACTGTCCATGTAGTATTTAGCAAAATGAATTATTTCAAGTCAGTTTGACAAATAAATTGATAAAGATCCTAGGGTATGAGGAACATCGCATGTCCTGTAAAAATCCACTACAGAATCTGTGAGAGCTACTGGTGCAGAAATCATCGTAAGAATTGATCTATGAGTGTTGTTACTGGTTTCAGAGAATGCAGTTTGCTGTTGTCCAGTGATCTTACTATATTATATTCTGTATTATGTGTCAATTGGCACACTAAAATGATTATTTTTATTTAGCATTTTGACAGATTCTGGACAGAAAACTGAAGTATGTGTGTTTAGAGAGGAGCTTGGTAAAGGGATCAATACTGATGAAGCAGCTGCACTGGGTGCTGTATATCAAGCAGCTAACCTTGGCAAAGGCTTTAAAGTTAAAAAATTCGGTATCAAAGATGCGACAGTTTATCCGATTAAGGTACGAGCGTGGGCTGTTCAAATTTTTGTAATGTTTGCATTTAGTTTTGTGATGGTGTTGTCTAGTTACAGTATGTATCAACAGTGTGTGTCGTTGTGTGTATCATGACGAGCCTAATGATAAACGATGGTGACATTTTCTGTGAATAATGATGTTGTTGAACAATAATCAGGACAAAAATTGTAATAACTGCATCAGTAAACATATCAATTGATGACTAGTACTTATTGTGAGTGTTCAGTGTTCAGGCAGAACATGACGTACAAGTATCAGTTTTTTTGTGATCCACAACCTTCTGATTGTTGAAGTAAAAGTCGTCATAGGCTGCAGCATATAGATTATCATGACATGTACGTATGGGTGAATTGTGTTAGTTAAAAAGAACATGATGCTTGCTGTGATTAGGTTGAATTCGAACGTGCAAAGACTAAAGAGGCTGATTCTTTGTCTGCATCGTCACCCGATTCTCCGTCAAAGATTATCAAGCGAGTTTTATTTGGTCACATGCAGCCTTATCCACAGAAGAAGGTGATAACATTCAACAAACACGTCAGAGACTTCAGTTTTGATGTCAGCTATGGAGACCTGGATTTCCTGTCTGTAGGCGAGCTGAGGTGAACTTGCATAATTTATACAGTTTTGTTGGCATATTGTTTGTCACCCAGTTTCATGGTCTCTGTCACACATACAGAATTTTAATAACCATTATAACATTGGTTCTTTAGTTGACCCATTGATTTTTACTCGCACTGTTGTGAGAGCGAACATTTGGCAATTGTCACAGGATTTTTGCAGGTTAGTTGACTAATGGCTAGTTGCCGTTCCTGCCACCCAGTACCATCAGTTTGAAACCACTGATGAGAACTCTAAAAATCACTGAGCCAGCCAAGGTGAATGACTCGCTGGCCTCTTGCTTTCTTAATCTACCAACTGACTCCCGAGGAAGAGATCTATGTAGTGCCAGTGCTATGTATACCAGTAGTCACTGCAGCATAATATTTCATTTTCCATTAAAAATATTGTTATCTTTTCTGTGTGCCCCGTACTGATGCACCCTAGAAACATTGTAGATTGCGGCGCTGTGTAGATTGTTTATGTGTTTGTTCACCTTATCACTTGCTTCATTTTACTTCTTGTAACTTGCTTCTTGTTATTGTTTTTTTTTCTCGTGGCTTTAATTTTGATTTTCTCAGTACTATCCAAGAGATTCACTGGGAAGAGCGTCTCCAATAAGGCCTATAGCAGTATGTTAAACCTTAACTCAATCAATCTGTTTTGTGTAGCAGCAGAACAAGAGATGTCTAAATATTACAATCAGCATTTCCTGTGCAGCTGAGTTTGACTGTATTCCGAAGTAATGTGTTGCAGTGAATTTGGCGGCACTCATCTTCAGACCGTCTCATTAGCCGGTGTTGAGGATGCTTACAGCCAACATAGTGATGCCGAGTCAAAGGGAATCAAGGCACACTTTCGTGTTGACGACAGTGGCCTGCTGCATTTAGACAAGGTTCGTCACGGTTCCCACTCACCTGGAAAACTCCTGGAATTATATGTTAGACCTGGAATTTTTGGTATGATAAGTTGATCTACGCTGTTTTTGACACGTAACGGCTGTATCGCATACAAGCTAATTCATGTTACGAAGGAATGAATGGTGAACATCGATGATGAATGTCTCGTATTTTATATATTTCGGCTGTGAACTATGACCGAAAGCACCTGGAAAATTCTAAAAGCAGACTGGAAAATTCCTGGATTTTTTTGTTCTAAAAGAGTGGCAGCCCTGTTTGTTGAACTCATTGATGCATTTGTCATTGTCATATTAATGGCACAGTTCTGGAGATTTTCTTTATACTGGTAAATGTTAATTTTTAGTAGAACAGTGCTGTTTTGAACATTATGTAACCAGTATCTCTTAATTTACAGTTTTTAAAAGTTTGTCATTTTATAAACTGTGTACTGCAGTGTTGTTTGAGTGTTTAAACCGGTACAGCAGTTCATTGTGCTTATTTTGTTATAGCCTTTTATTTTGCTAATTCAGAATTATTGTTGATTCTGTATTATTTATGGATATTTGGATTTGCCTGTTCATGTCACGAACAGGTTGAAGCTCAGTTTGAGAAAACAGTAGAAGTAGAAGTCGAGCCCGCTGAGCAGCAGTCGACTCTGTCAAGTGTGTTCACTTGATCTTTTCTCTTTTATCTTGTCTGTTACTGAATGACGAAATATTTTTGAATTTTTTACTGACAAGCCGTGGCCAACTTAACAGAGCATCCAAACTAGTGTGAGTGATTTAATCCAACTTACAAGGCACTACGGGACAATTCTCAGAATTGATAATCACAGCAGCACACATACACACGTATGTGTTATGTGAATGCATATGGAAAGCTGTGTTTCTTCCCTTGGTCATTGGTTAATGCATCAGTATGAAGC
>Ga0209782_1002179_pt1 | contig 10784 bp, 6 predicted proteins | sample WorMetmaBAHAMAS1_FD_187390 | JGI IMG/M metagenome (GOLD analysis project Ga0209782, IMG submission 187390) | Marine gutless worms symbiont microbial communities from Max Planck institute for Marine Microbiology, Germany - Inanidrilus... | ecosystem: Host-associated > Annelida > Digestive system >...
GTCTGGGGTCGGAGGCAACATAGAAGTTTTTTTCTAAATTTTTATTCGGCATGGTATGGTGTAGTTTGGTGCATTTTACAAATTTTGGGGGTTGATGTTTCTCTCCACAGTATTCAGAATTTCAGATAAAGGTAAAGAGTACCATACCCCACGTGTATGTTGGTTGGGTGCTCACCTTTATTACTTAGGCCTTGAGCTCATAGGTATGTAAACCACAAGCCTGTGATGCATTGCTAGTGTGTGTCAAGCCAGCCTACAGTTACCTTCCCAACTGCAGGACATCATTGCCCCATGACTGGTACCAAATTACACTATCACATCATCATATCACATCACATAGAGGTAACGGAAACAGGCCTCTAAAGGCCTCTGTATCCGAGAAATACTTTTTAGATAACAAATGGTAATAAGATGAATATTTTAACATAATACTGCGGTTTCCAATGCCATGGAGATCTGCGCTAGATTATGCTATGCTAGATTACAGAAGCATGTGTGTGAACAACTTGATCAGTGTTGCTACCTGTTAGGGGAACATTTGGGAGTCTAACTTGCAACCTCACAACTCACAAGCGAATGCCATTACCATACACCACACACTAGCCACAGGAATTTCAGATACCTTCAAATATACCATGTTTCAAAAAGGGAGACACCAAATTCATGACAGTAACTCAGTCAAATCTTATCCTATTTTCAAAATTCTTTCACTGTTAGATAAACATTACTGAATAGTAAAGTGATTAGCATAGCACAGCTCTCTTGTTTATTTGTCTAGTCTCTACACATATTTGTTGCTAATGCATGATGCAATAAAAATGCTAAACATCAGTAAAGGCCCCACGTAAGCTCTAAACAGTAACATTTTATCATATATGTCTTAACATTTCAAGTAACAAATCACTAACTTTAATTAATAAGGTTTCCAAAAGTATTATAGGAACAGGCTGCCTTGCTGGCACAGCTGGTAATTGAGGAAGTTTTGAAGTAATTGCTCATTCCCAGGACGCAACAAATTGGAAGGGACAAAATTTTGCCCATTTTTGTGAGGGGATCTGGATCTGGACCCCTCTAATACATGGTTCATTGGACTTACACAAGTATAGCTTCCATTTTAAACTGCACATTAACCAGTTCTGCCATTTTTGCTTAGCGCATGGTTGTGCCCACCACACAGACATGCACGTACACATCGACCATGCTCTGTGTGACATCTGTAGCAAAGTTTTCTCTAAGCATTGAGTGTTGGCAAGGCAGTTTTATTGTCAGTTACGATGTGTACTATACTGAAGGAAAAATTTGTTACTTTTTATGCCAATATAGGCCTGTTGTGATGATTGTTGTCAGAAACGGTTGCAGTTGATTCTGAGAAGCTGTGGAGATGCGAAATATTTTGGCTGACTTTGTTACGGGGGATGATGGACAGTGTCAAAATAGATCACCGAGGTATATCTTATTTCCAAAAGAATTTAAAGACAGCATATGTCTAAAATGTGTTCGAATAAAGCGTTTTCAGCGGACACTGAATGCACAACAGATTTTATGGGATTTTAAAATATTTGCAGTGGGTGAAAAATATTCGCCATGTCCACTATATGAAGAATATGGGTCAGAACACTTTCTGCTGGTGCAGTTTGAGAAGTCTTGTCGACAGACTGTTGTGGAGAAGGTGGTTAAGTCTGGATTTTGGGTGAAAGTGGGAGACGAAACTGCATCAGTACACTACAAGTTCTTTGGTCACAGTCCCACACAGCTGAGAAGCCGACTGTGTGTCTTTTACAGCACCGACTTGGAAAGGCGATTTGGGTCGTATGAGAATATTATCTCGAAGTTTGGCAACTTCGACATGAAGAACGTGTCTAAAAGAGCTGCTCGTATTGGACTGCTATTGTCAACAGCAAAACCCGCTATTATGGTGGATGATGACCAGGTTGATGTGATTGCAGATATCGAGCATGACAGTTTCAACTTTACAGATGGTTGTGGACTGATAGCATTCGATATTGCCGCAAGGATCAAAAAAGATGCTGTCTATCCGTTTAAGTACCAGTATGATAAACAGGTGCCAAAATTCCCTTCTGTGTATCAGATTCGTTTCAAGGGCTGCAAGGGCACTCTCATGTTAGATAGCACGTTGACAAATAAAATTGCACTTCGAAAAAGTTTGGTTAAGTTTGACTGGAATCCAGACAAGAAACAGAACTGGTTGAGAATTGTCGAAGATGGAAAGGCGGTATCATTCCCGAATAGCTATAGTAGTCTAAATTTGCAGTTTATTCGCTTGCTGTCGGCATTAGGTGTGCCCGATGATGTATTTCTAAAGAAACTGGACAGATACTTGGACGAATTGTCTCGCATTCTTATCGATAAAGAAGTGCAGGTTAGATTTCTCTGTGCTTACCGACGCTATGATCTGGCCGAGAGAATTCTGACCATGCATACTGACCTGGATGATGAAACACGGACAGAGTTGAAGCGTTATCAAGTTACTTGTCCAATGCAGAAATCAAGAACAAGCGAGCCAAAACACAAGTTTGGTGTTAGTGATCACACCAAAACAGAAGAGAAGATTAAAATAAAGCTACCACTGGATCAATCTCGCCTGGTGTTCGGAGTTGCAGATACCAGTCAAAAGCTTGAATACGGAAGCTGCTATTTTCAGCCAACCATACGAGGCATGCCAACCATGTTAGAAGGAGTACAAGTAATTGTTGCAAAAAGTCCCAGTTACCATGTCGGTGACATTCGTGTGCTGATGTGCGTCAACATTCCGGAGTGCAGGCATCTTGTGGACTGTCTCGTTTTTCCTGTGAATGGTTAGTAACCTGTAATATGTAACATGGTTGAGGATTGTTTTGTTATTGTTTTTATTAATATCATTTAATAAGGTGTATAAAATTTGACATTTTACAAGTCTGATACTAATTTGTTAGCAATGTGATCTCTGAAGAGCATGTCTTGGTGGTTACTAGAGCAATCATTTTACTAAACAAAATTTTTGTGAAAAACATCTCTGTAGTTTGTGAGGCTTGTTTTTTTTAGCTGGATTACTTAGTAATGGAACCATGAGGGGCAAATGCAGTCATGATTCACATGTACAAAATGGCAGCAGGACACAACAGCAGCAGTAGCATCAGCGGCCTTTCATGCTGCATTCGTCTTCTTTTTCCCTTCCTTCACTGTTCTCCACTGCATTTCCTCTAATCCTTCCATTCTTCTTTCTCTCTTTTGAGCAGTCGTAAAAGTTTACATGTTATGGCTTGAGCATATTAAATGTTGCACTGATTATGGTGGACATTGATTGCGTTCCTCCGTAGATGTGTGAAGTTGGGCTACAGAGACAATTCTGCACCATTTATTGAACATATATTTGGTGAATGTGACGATCAGTTATTTTCGAAAATTAACACTAACAGCCTCCATATACTCGAGCAGTACCTCGTCCCTGATCGTTCTACTATTAATTACTCTGTCCGTCCGTGGCGACATAATAAAACACTAATAACCAAAACAAGTGACCTTAATGATCGTGATTTTATTATTAGAAATATTTATAAAGACTTATATTGACATTCAAACCATTGAATTATATGTTCTATTTTACTCTTGCTCATAGCTAGCTCTATATTGTTAATCATGAGCTTTATTTTTTATGTTTTGTAATGGGTTGCGCTTGTCAACTTCTAATAAAGAAAATGATGATGATGATGAATTTCATGCATGTCAGTTTGTGCATTGAATGAAACTAGGTTCTCGTCCACATCCGGATGAAATCGCAGGAAGTGATCTTGACGGCGACAAATATTTTGTGTGCTGGGATAAAGATCTCATTCCACCTCGCACAGAGAAGCCAACTTCATATGCAGGCAAGTGCACCCATAGAAGTAACTATTGTTTCTGGAATGAACAGAATGTTCATAAATTCATAATTTTTGGTCAGTGCTAATTGGATTCATCTGTATGGTTTAAAGTTTAACAGTTACAGAATGTTAACTATCGATTAGTTAATTTGCCTGCTGATAGTTACTATTATGTGAGCATACAATTTGGATTTCACTTTTGTTTTACCTTACTTCTGTGACTTAGGCATAAGTTGATTTTTACAGCTTCCACTGGCAAGAGCCGAGCCAAAATCACGTACGAAGATTTGCAGAAGTACTTCATAGAATATGATCCTCACATGCCGGCAAAACTGGACAGACAGTATGAGAAGTGGGCCAATGCTAAGGGAGCTGGTTGTGAAGAATGCCTCCTCATTGCCAATCTGTTTAATCAAGCAATCGACTCTGCAAAAACTGGTTTGCATTGTGATTCTCAAATAATTCTTTGAAAGTGTTGCTTATATTTAAATTACCACAGGAAGTTTTGCACTTCTTGTACAAATTATGAACAGAGTGTTAGTTGTGCATACAACTGCATCTCTTTGGATGCATGAGCAGAATGTTACATGTTTCAGCATGTAATATGCCAAACATGATGGCAGAATTGCATATTTTGTATAATATAAAAAAAATATATGTGCTTAATTGCAGGAAAAGAAGTTAAAATTCCTGCCTTGCTGAAGATAAAACCTCATGTGGTTGAGGATAGTTTTGTTTGGCAGAAGATGGCCCGACGCATTGCCGAGTATCGTACCAGACAAGTGCAAAAATCTTCCGGTCACCTGGAGCTACTTAGCTTTATGGACATGAAAATGATCATGACACAGAAGGACAGTAGGATACCGGAGTACAATTTGTATCGTCTAGCTTATAAGTGGTGCGAGAATCAGCGACGTTGTTTTTTAAAGAAGCATCTTTCGTTCGTTGATTTCAGCCACATCGACCAGAGTCGACTGGTCGAAATTGAGCCCACGTTGGAGACGATGTTGGCGAGTGGTGATATCACATATGAGTCCTCATGTCATCTGCAGAAACCGGATGACTTTAGCAGCGAAACATGGACTTTTGTTGACAAGTTCATCGTTCAGAAACTCGCCACTGCAAAATGTGTGTTGCTGAATCTCGATGAAGTCTTTCAGTTGTTTGCATCCTCATTTTTTGACAACAGTGTGAAGCTGGATGTATTGGATGAATACATAGCTGCCCTGATCGTTTGTCTTAGGCAACACAGTTCCTCAGAACTTGATCTGTTGACAATCGTCTGCAACCTGGGCAGACTGAGGCATGAGTATGTGCTTTCCCATTTTGTCAAGGAGATCAACTTCGTTCGTTTTAGTCCACGGCAGCGCAAATTGGCGCTCGTCGACCTGACGCCACTGGATACGTCGCACGTGGAAAATGCTCTGCATCAGTCTCGAATTCTCTCGCACGCTGACATCAAGAAGCTTGCAGGCATGTTTGAGCATGCTGACCGCTGGGTGATGTACTATGCTGATGACCAGTGTGACCAGAGCCAATGGAAACAGCTCAATGACATCCTGCAGATGGACGTCTTTAAGATGATTGTCTTCCAGTTTCAAGTTGATGGCCATGACTGGGTCATTGCTGTCTGCATCGCCGAGAAGTTAACTCTGCATGACACAGTTGCCGTCACTCGGCACCGCAACTACCGAACACGAGTGTTCGTCTCTGTTCATGACCAAAAGAATGATTCGTGCCTCACCAGTCTGTCAGATGACTATTTTCTCGCGCTTGATGGTCATCGGCTGCAGATTTTCCTCGACAATCCGGCAAAGAATCGGACGCAGACGTTTGTCTGTCTGATGAATCTGGACGACTCGGACGACAGAATCGGCATGAGCATTGCTCTGAATCGGTGTGAACAACACTCCTTCTCCAAGGATCACAATGGCGCCAAGATTCGACGAGAGGGGGTGAGCCGGTTTGAGATATTTCTGAACCGGCCGATACCGATGGTTGCACCAGCCGTTATCATGGGCCATTATGATGACTATGCACTACTGCGAAACAATAATACCTCAACCGACAATCTGCAATCACAAGAGTTTTGTTTTTCCGCCAAAGAGTTTCCATCACTCAATGAAGAACCAGCATTGCCTCTGAGCGATATGGAAAAAGAACTTCAGAACATCGAACTGGAATATTACGAACTAATGCAGAGGCTTGCCTTGAAACAATCCATAGACAATAAACTCCAGGAGTGGTTGATCCGTTTGAGGCAGACTTCATTGGAGGTAAAATGTTGTATTAGTAATTTGTGTAGTCTAATTATTAACGAGCAAAACGCACAATTTATGTACAGCTGACATAGAGAATCCATGGTACACTGTTCTGGTCATGAACAGGATAGCACATCAGTTTAAAAATAGCCAATATTAGTTTCCACACTCTCCATTCATCTCAACCTGCTTAGCTACTTTCAGCCTTGCATCATGGCGTTCCACTCGTTCTCTTAGGTTGTCAGATACCAGTTTGCTCTCCATCCCACATGTCTGCAATTTGTTTGGCACTCATAGTTTCAGCATCGCAGCTCCTACAATCTGGAATTATCTCCCTCCAGCCCTCCGGATGTGTACCAGCCCCGACACCTTCCGCCATCTCCTCAAGACCCATTATTTCCAGCAGGACTTCCAACCCAATTAACGTCTTCCTCTTGTGCCTCAAATTCGGCTTTGGCTGACCATTGTGTGTGTTTACAAATTATAATTATTTACTTATGTAACCTATAAATTTATATACAGCTTTGTTCATTAAAATGCTATGTAATGCATATTTAGGTTAAAATTCACATTGCTTATCATCTGGAAGCGGTCTTAGCTGAGGTTCAGTCAGCTGTACTCAGTACCGATTCATACATATTGATAATATCCATTTTCATTCAACATGCTGCTCCATTTTCTTCAATTGTCAGGTAAAATATCACTATCATATTTCATGTAAGGACTTTCTAGCCATTTTTCCTTTACTTATTTTATCCTTTAATGGTAACCTAACAATGTCTTCTTCCCTTGATGAATTAAAGCATTGGATTTGCATCCATTATTTTTGGGCCTACTTTTTATTCTCAAGTTGTAAAAGTTTTGTGTTTTGATGTTGATTTTGTAGATAGTACACAGATCCAAAATCTGTTGAATACTGGTACCTTATAAATATATGAACTTGCTGACCTCACTTTGCCGGTCTAAATATACTGAATAGGCATCAAAGCAAACTAGTTCACAGTTCCCTATTTGTACTGTTAAACTTCTTACTTGGTCTATGAATTCGTCTAGTCAAACGGAAATGGTGGCAACTGAGTGAAGATAGTTTCAAGTGTCTTAAGAAACAAAAATGTGCTCCTAAAGTAGGCCTATGTGCATCTGGACTTGGAACTCTTATTGTAGGTCTTCTTTTATGTTTTTTTTTCAGTTAGGCCATCTAGCTGTTTATTAGGATTATTTAGCATTGCATTATCCCTCCCCTTTCCTTCCTGTATTTTTTTCTTTTTTTCCGTCTCTCTTCTTTCCTTGTGATCTTTTTTTCTCTGTTTTTTAAGACACCATCACTTCTTCTTGTCCTCTTCCATACATCCTAGTAAAAGGTTCTATTAACTGATGTCCAAAGAGATGAAATGCATATAAAGGTAGACTGTATACATCATTTGTTGCGGTTGCTGCTGCAGCATGATTGAGACGACGATGAAGCATCTGGGTTCAATCACGTGGAAACAATACTGTCGTATAGCAAACGACATTCTGTACTGCTGCAGTGATCGAAGACTTGCCGTACGCATACTGAAGTATTTGCACACACATGGTAGGCTTCATCTTATTTACCTGTAAAATGTGATTACCGACCTTTCTTATTGATCCTTGTAAATGATGCACAGGTAATGCCGTTGAGGAGAATTTTGACGTCTTCTCAATAATTTGAATTTACTAGTTACTGTCAGCATGAAGGCAGTGAAACTGATCTAACAAAATCCTCCTGTTTTAAGTGGCAGTTCTGGCTAATGCAGATTCGTCTGTATAATGGTCGTAACATATGTCTTGGTGTTGTCGTTTAATGGTCCAGGTAGACCTGTCGGTTCAGTATGTTCCTATGTGTGTATCTCTGGACAGTAGATTTTGAATTAAGCAGCTTACATATTTGGCATACTGGTTCATCTTCACGCTTTCTAGATTACTATTGAAGGTCATGGTTGAGGTCAGAGTTCATGGTTACATGAAGAAAACAGCAGCTAGCAGTTGCTGAGGTGTTTGATCACGGCTGAAAAGTAGACCTAAATTTGAAGCTAGAAATGAAATAAATAGAAATGAATAAAAGCCAGCTGAGCTTTACAGTCGACTAAATTGTTGCTAACGTGCTTGGTGTGACCTCGAGTGAAGACTTTCTCGTGTTTTATCTCTTTAATTTCTATAGTATGTCAAAGTACCATCTTGGTCTGTAACTGAGGTAATCTCTGACTCTGTACCCACAGCACTTAACATAATGGGTAATGAGTACCGTGCAATGGACAGTATTGTACAGCTGGGAAGATTGCAATCTTTTTGCTGGTTTTATCCACAGGTCTCTATAGATTAGTGACATCAGAAGTTAGCAGAAGTTATTGAGAAGTGGATCTGGGATAAATAGTCAGTTTACTTTATTTTTACAATTATCTTTTCTACTTTCTTGGCATTGGTTCTTTAATATGACTTTTCTTACAGCATTATAGTGAACACGAGTGAGGAGTAATTGTAAGCATATATGCTGTAATACTGGTACTTATAGCTGAGTGTTTCATATTTTAGGTCATGTTTCTCTAAAAGACGATGAATTTTACTCAACAAGTTTGAAAGAATACTTTCTCTACTGGTATCCATTGATGTGTATTGAAATGCTGACCGAAGTTACTGCCATAGAGCAATCACTGGAGCAATACGAAAGTTATTACGAGGTGAAGCCATTTGTTGACGAATACACAGTGAATGATGTCATTCATCGCAAGGTGATATTAAATGTGCATGGCTCTGAACAGCCGTTCAAGCCTGAAAACGGCTTGACATTGTCGTGGAACAAAGACATGAAAAGACAGCCACTGTTTTTTGCTGAAATGATTGAAATGACAGGTATATGCATTAGATGACTTTATTTTCTCGAAAATTTCAACTTATGTTGATGATGCTGTGTTTTTTAACATTTTAATAATAGGAATAATAGGAAATCGTTGAGTAATATGTGCCTATGAGCTGGTTTTGTTAATTTTTATAATTTATATTTATATATTCTGAATTAATGCAACTGTTCTGAGTAAACAGAAACAGGGAGACACTGAGAAAGTAATAAATTATGTGTTAGCAAAGTGACTAATTGTGATTTACCCAGAGGGGCAATTGTACAAAACTTGTGTGGCCACATACCCTTCCTGGTGCCAACAAGAAGTCACATACTCTACTTATCTTCATCCAGTAAATGGCTTCTGATTTTGTTGCCGCCTTTATGTCGACTCTATCCCCAGTATCTGTCTGTAGCCCATAATCAACATAATTCATATTTTAATAAAAGCCTTAGTTAACCTATGCAATGTAGTTTGATAGACGGTTTGCATGTGCACTGTATACCAGGGATGGTGCTGACAGTTCGTATTGTGTGGCCTGAGTTTGGTGACGAACTGCTGCAGCAGATGATAAGAGAGCATCCCGATGATTTGTGGCGAGTCGATGTGTTTCCCAACTTTGTGACATTCCGGCGCCAGATTGAAGCGCTCAAGACCGTCTGTATCCGCGGCTATCTGGAACCGAAACCCATGGACCTGGTTCGGCAAATTCTGACGTCTCTGATCACCGACCAGGTCAAGCGTAGAAGAGTTCAGGATGAGAGTGTTGAAACTGATGAAGCTGGCAGTAAACATGATGAACCTGACGCTGACCAACCGGAGTCTGCAGCTGACGTTCTGCCACGACCGCCAGCTGAAAACGTCAGAACCAACAGCTCCAACCTCAGTCTACCATCTGACGTTGTAACCGATGAAGCGGCTCCAGATGAAGAAGAAGTTTTACCAGACGTACCATCAGTTGGAAATGTTGATGTAGCCAATAGTCATCAGCAGTTACAACAGAAACGTTGGTCTAAAGAAGAAGACTCTGCCAGCTTTCATACACTAAAGTGTCGTGATCGTCCTTACAAACGAATACCGTCAAATCTGAACGAAAGCCAACGACGGGCAGTTGAAGCTGCAGTTAATGGACCTCTGACAGTCATCCAGGGTCCTCCTGGGACCGGAAAGACTAAGACAGCCGCTGCAATTGTAAAGGAATGGCTCTCAGTCGACAGATACCCTACGGTAATCATCAGCTAGTTAATTTTTAGTTAGAATTATCGCATATTAGCACTACCGATGACCTTGATTTTACTTATGTGCCCAACACTTACTCACACAGACCACACTCCATGCAACATCGGCATAGCAGTAGGCTGTGTCTACACAGTGTGTGCAGGTGATATATTATTAAGACCCCATATCTCAGAAAATGTGCACTTAGTAGCTAGATTATGCTTACTTACATACAAATAGGAAGTCATGTGACTGCTCAAGGTAACAATCAGTCACGTACAGTAAACATTATATAGTTATGGAAAACTTAGGGCATTTTAGTTGCTATGCACCATATTTATGTGTTTGCTTCTACTTTTGTTGCAATTGTATACTATGTGTTAGTGGGAAAACTCTGTGTTGCCATTTGGCATAATAAATTATCATCATTTGACCACAGGTGACCTTCACAGTGATTTAAATCAGTTATTGCAAACATCGCAAGTAGGCGCGCAGCCAGGATTTAACTTAAGGGGGGATGAGACGCCGAAGGCGTCGAGTTCGAGGCGTCGAGGGATTGGGGTATGGGGAGGGGTGTCCCCCTCCCC
>Ga0209782_1002180_pt1 | contig 10784 bp, 9 predicted proteins | sample WorMetmaBAHAMAS1_FD_187390 | JGI IMG/M metagenome (GOLD analysis project Ga0209782, IMG submission 187390) | Marine gutless worms symbiont microbial communities from Max Planck institute for Marine Microbiology, Germany - Inanidrilus... | ecosystem: Host-associated > Annelida > Digestive system >...
GTGTATGCGCTGCACCACCTTCGACCGTCGGACGTGTGATACTCAATAGCCGTGGGCGAGGTCACGGTTGATCGCAGATCACCGAGTGCAGTGGAGATTTCGCTCTAACTCCACAGCAGTGCATACAAAAAATGGGTCACGTGAGCAAAACCACGCCCCTTTTAAGGGCGATTTGTCATCCCTTTGGCCAGACTTGATAGACTCCCTATGTAGAAAATTTCAGAGTTCTAGCTTTAGCCATTCCTGAGATATGGATGGGGCACCCAAAAATTAAAACGTGTCACGTGACGTAATCACGCCCCTTTCAGGGACGTTTTGTGGTCCGTCGCCTGGGTGTAGCTACGATCAACCTGTACACAAAATATGAAGTCTCTTTGTTAACTCACTACGAAGATATGAAAGGCGACGAAAAATGCAAAATTGGGGTGTTCTGGGGGGTTAGGGGTCACCCAAGGTCATCGGAAACATCACCATTTGATACAGCGCATATGACTTTCTATTCAACTTTAGTAGAAACTATACGTCTATCTTGTACCATTTTCGAGTTATAGCGCGTTTTTCGTCCAAACTGGCCAATTTTAACCCACCCCACCTGCATTTGTCGCCCCCGTAGGGGGTGATCCCGTTCGAATTTCACCATGATCTTTGGCGTCAGAAATCTAGAGTTATGGGGCTATCGTGCGGCGTTGTTTGCGTGATCCTACGTTTAGCCGTTTTGATACAATTCCGAAGTGTGACAGACACACACACACAGACACACGACGACGGCATATACCGCGCTTAGCATAGCCTCGCGCGGTAAAAACAAATAAGCTTACATGTATTGGAGTATATAGCAAAAAAAAACAAAAACACTCGTCATACACATATAATTTAGTAGATTTATTTCGACTTAGTTGACAGATATAATTTGTGCTTGAATCATCTGCATGTGTATCACGTAGACTACACATATCCTGTCCATGCTTTGATGATGACTATAGGCACGGTGAAGTAAAATCCGGCAGCAGTTTCTGTCGAAGTTGGTGAAAATACTGGTCAATTATTATTGTGAGAGCAGGTCAGTGAAAGACGTGCATGTTATTGTAGGACTGCGCTGTGAGATAGCGGTGGACGAGTGTCTGTCACATCCTTGTCAAAACAACGGCACCTGCAGTGATCTCTTCAACGCCTTCCTCTGCACCTGTCCGCCCGGATTCAACGGTATGTCACTTCAGTCGGGCAGCCGTATTTGCCGAAATTAGTAGCACATAAAATATGAAAAGTAAAACAACTTAATTACGCATAGCACATTTGACAATAGGAAGGAAAAGATGCATACTCACAGTGGCTCTCCAGGGGGCAGCACTGGACCAGGGGGCGGAGTTTGATGTATACGACTGCCTTGTTCAGTTGTTCGCAGTAGCACTTCCTTCGCTTCCTTCGAAAGGCTGTCGGTTGAATTTGTTGGGCATTTGTTGTACAACTGGCTGTGTAAGTCCACGACAAATCTCACCAGTGGAATCTGAGCCTTAAGCCACATTATTCCTCACGTATCTTCCACACTGTCCCCCTCGGCGACTGCCTGCGTGTGCGTTATAAAATGAAGTTAATATTGAAATTGAATTGAGTTGAGTTGATGGGTGGCGTGGTGCGTGCAGTGAGTGTAGTGTTGTGTTGTGGCAGGTAGCGAGTGTGAGGTGAACATTGACGAGTGTAGTTCTGACGAGACGCCATGTCTCAATAACGCCACCTGCATTGACCTCGTCAACGACTATCGATGTGAATGCTCCGCCGGATTCACCGGTATTTATATAATCTCGTCTTATGAACATGCATGATCATTTCGCCCCGAGTGGGTGGGGCGCGAACTATTGTGATGAGTCTGTCTGTCTGTCTGTCTGTCTGTCTATCTACTCACATAACTCGAAAACAGCAAGGCCGAAGTTTACCAAACTTTTATGCGTGTTGCCATGTGGCCGTGAGTCAGTCTTCCTCTGCAATACCGTGTGCTCTTTGGGTATGTGGATGACGTCACGTCGTCACATTATGGCCCTATGGCGCGTTATGCGTATTTCTAAGCAGCGATATAATACGACAAGCATAACAGGCAAAATCCCCACCAAATGTTGCTCGACGACAAAGACCGGAAGTATTGATCGTGAATTGCGCACCCGGGGCGAAATCTGCTCTCTACGACTGCGTGGTTGTTGATGTGCAGGTGAGAGATGTGAGGTGGACGTTGATGACTGTGCGACGGCGCTGTGTGCTAATAACGCTACCTGTATTGACGGCGTGGCCGAGTACACCTGTCTGTGTTCACCTGGCTACAGAGGTGTCATCTGTGACGTGGATATTGACGAGTGTGCCTCCATGCCGTGCTACAACAACGCCACTTGCCATGACGCCGTCAACTCCGTCACGTCAGTCACACTCTCTCTCATCCGCCTCTCTGTTGTCATGGGTGATGCACTTCCGGTTTTGCAGATGACCTCGTATTTTTAAATAATTGTCATGCATGGGCATCGCAAAAAGGGCATATAGTTTCAAAGTGACTGTTGGGGGCAGCACCAAGGGCGAAGAGATATCTTTACTATAGCAACATGTTTGTTCAGTGAAATATATAGAGATTTACCTGATGAAGGTGTGCCTTCATTGCTTTGACGCTGTTGGTTGGGCGGCAGGATAGGCATCCGGCCTGTAGAACTCTGAGTGATGGGGTGCTGGCGTGATTTCTGAAGCGAGGTGCAGATTTGCATATGGCCCAGCTGATGCCACTGTCATCCACTGTCTCTTGCTTCAGTAAAACCCAGATTGTTTTTACCTTTCTGGTAGCAGCTCACCCGAGTGGACGCGGAGAAAGGGTGTTATCGTTGTTGTACCTGGTGAAGGTGTGTTGATTGGCGCTGATGCAGGTGTGAATGCGTACCTGGCTACGGCGGTGAGCTGTGTGAGTATGAGGTGAATGAATGTGACTCAAGTCCTTGTCTCAACGGAGCCACTTGTCTCGACCTGCCGGACAACTACAGCTGCGTCTGTCCGCCGGCCTACTCCGGACGTCACTGCCAACAGCGTTCGTATCATTGCAGACTTTATCCGATCTCCTGATACCACAATGCTCCATCCGGGCTTCTTCGTTGCAACTCTGCCGATCTTCATACTGTTCTTCAAACGAAACTTGTTTTCAGTTCTCGCGCCTTCCGTGTAAAAATGTCTGGAATTCTCTTGAAAACACCATTCGTGACTTACTAACCTTTTTTCTACGTCTAAAAATGCACCCCTTCCAGACAGCCTTTAACATCACCCTTCCCCCCTAGCAAGCCCCTCAATGCGCCCTGATTCTCTTTTTACTATGGCGCTATATAAGTTGTTTACTTACTTACTTACTTACTTACTTATCATATACATATATACATATATATAAGGTAAAAAAGTAAAGTTTTCCCACACTCGTTTTCGAGCGTTGGGCCCGTTATATACTTTTGGTTTAGTGACTGGCGCAATTTTTTCACATAGAGCCTGCACTGAGGGCAGCAGTTCTAAGTTGGTTAATATTTTCCCATAACTGTTGAAATGTGAAGGGAGACGGGTGCAGGGGGATAATTGATGCATAGGCCTAATGTCCACTATCGGCATATCGACGTTCAAAATATCAGAACTCAAGTTACTTCCTTGCCGTCATTTTCTGTACGTTTATTTACGGCTGCGAACGTCGTAGTTTCTGCGCAGAAAGAGTAATAAATTCCGATTTGGGGTTAGGGTTAGTTGGCGATTTAGCGCTGTGGTATCGTCGTTCGTCGCACGAACGAAGTTGCTCAACGTTGAGCCCGCTTAGTACTGGGATGGGTCATGGGTGAACGTCTTCGGGCGGGTATACCACCTTGGTATGTAACCAAGCCAAGTAGGTCAACTCAGCCTTGCATTCCTCTGGGGTCGCTAAATCGAGTACCAGCCTAGCCCTAATTGGCTGGGGGTAAAGGCGGGGAATGTCACCTCTGCCGGGTGGCAGGTAACACTGCATGATCCCATATGGCACGTGAGTTCCCGTAGCGGTGCGGTGCTTGTAGCACAAATTGTTATACGCTTCCTTACCTTACCTTCCTAGGGTGAGGCTGAGGGTTAGTTGTCGGCTGGGATGAGGCCGATAGGCCGGTGGCGGCCGTTAGGACGATGCACAGTACATGACGTTGTGCAGTCTGTCTGTCTGTCTGTCTGTTGTGTAGTGCTGAGCTGGTCGTTTGATCTTCAGTTCCAGTCGTCAGGTATCACCAGCTACGCGGCGCTGGACGGCTCAGCGATACGTAGAGACCTGCAAGCCGTCACACTGGCAATATGGCTACGCACCTCAGACCGTCTCAACCAAGGTGCATAGTACACAGTGGGTGAGGTCAACTTCCGCTAAGTCTAAAGGCTAAGCTGAACCAAACAGTCTTAACTTGGGAATTCCCTGTGTTAAATGTGTATCTTTTGGTCTAAGCCTTTAGTCTTAGCCATTAGACTTAGCCAAAGTTGACCTCACCCAGTGTCTCGAACGTTTCAATTTCCGTTGTAAAAAGGTCCTTGAGCTCTAACTCCACTGGTTCGGTTTGCTGTGGACTTGTAGTATAACAAGTTGTACAAGGAATCCACAACAAATCGAACCAGTGGAGTTCGAGGCTAATTGATTGCTAAGATGCAGACCGAGAGAACGTCCACATTTGTTTACGGCACATTGGGCGTAACGCGGAATGCTGCTGGAGTTGTCAGGGACAGCTGAGACGTGTTCTGTGAGGTATTGCGACCAGCATGTCTGTCTGTCTGTGTTTCTGTGCATGTTACCTATATGGCCGTTCGTCGATGGCGGCATTGCGATACGTTATGTACTTCCGGTTTTATGGATGGCGTCTTGTCTGTAGCTAATAATAACCAGGAGTTGGCGACGCAAAATGATATATTCAAAGAGACTCACCAATAGAGGGGCGGCACCTGACCACAGGGCAAAATCTGATATCTACGATTGACTTGGGACAGTAGGTACTCCGGTGTCGTAAGCGACACTAAGCGTGACAGCGAGCTGACACAGTGGTGCACGGGCTAACACCCCTGCTGCCTGTGACTGTAGGTACTCCAGTATCATACGCGACCAGTGAACGCGACAACGAGCTGGCGCTGACCGACTGCAACGGCTTCGTCGTCTACGTGGCCGGCCAGGATCACGTGACCGACGTGGGCGTGGCCGACGGGGCGTGGCATCACGTGGCGGTGACGTGGACCAATCAGGAGGGCGCGTGGGACATCTACAAGGACGGGCGGCGACTGGACGGTGGGCGTGGCTTGGCCGCCGGGCGTCACGTCGCAGGTTCAATAGCTCGCGATCATAACGTCTTTCTCTCTTTTGCGCACGTTCACGATAGAATTAGGACTTCAGATACCATTCATGGTTGTTCTGTTTTACTTTCTTCACATATTTAACGTTTTTATGCCCTGAACGACGTTTTTAACATTTTGAAATGTTTTTTTTTAATAATTAGCCTATTATTTGTGGAGGAAACGCGTTTTAACTTTTAAAAATTTTTATTGCTTTTTTGCCTCGAACGTTTGAAACAACTCTGAACAAGGCTGGTTGCTCCTGCAACGTTCCTGAACAGGGGAGACCTGACTGAGTTATTTATGTATTTAACTACATATTAACTCACAAAGTTATTACACACGACAAACATAAGTGTAAATGCAGGTTTCGTTGGACTATGAAAGTAGTTGCGGCAATATACTCTGGAGTCTGCATGTCGGTGCGTGTGTGCGGGCGGTGTGAATTGGCTATAACGTTTGTATTTGTCTCAGTAATGAACACAGGATGCGGAGCAGGAGGGGGGGGGGCACAGTCCCCCAATAGGGTAGTTGGGGGATTATGTGTCAAGTTGTGGGTTTTCTTCGATACCTGTGGTGTTGCAAGTTGTGGGTTTTGGGCGGGGCTTCAGCCGCCACTCGGGTCGTCGGAGGCGGAGCGTAGCGTCATCAGTGAAGGGTGACGATACTATTGCAACAGCAGCGACGAGCAGGAATGAAAGTGAAATCCACATTGACTCTAGATTAAAGCACGCCAAAGAATCTCATGTCAGACATCATGGAACACGTATTTTCCTTTTTTTGATGCTCGGTGTTATAACATTTTACAAGTAACTCTGCTATGGCAGAGGGACCGCGCGACGCGCTTGTCAGTAGAAATTCTGCAACTACAAAATATCCCTATCGTATGGCATTATTTGCGTCATCCTACGTTTAGCCCTTTTTACACAATACCGAAGTGTGACAGACACACCCACACAGACGGACGGACAGATACACGACGACGGCATGTACTGCGTTAGTATAACGTCGCGCGGTAAAAATCGACCATATCGCACGCATCCCACAAAGTATAATTACTATGCAGGCAACGAGCGTCGGTTGATAGCAAATTGTTAGGCAGAACAAGATATATTTGAACGATAATGCTCAAACTCCACTTAGGGGTGGTGCGGCGCGACATCAAAGAGACCCACAACTTGCACACTCCCTAGTGACGTAATAACCCACCACAACTTGATAGAGCATGCACTTGGAACTGTGAAGTTGGTCTGTCGGTGTGTGGTCGACGACAGGTGGCGGTGTGTTGGTGATCGGTCAAGAGCAGGACTCTCGCGGTGGTCAGTTCAGCAGCTCCGAGTCGTACGTCGGTCACGTTCACTCACTCAACGTCTGGAACTACACTCTGTCGTTAGACGAGATTCAGCGGCTGGCGTCGTCGTGTGGTCACCTTGGCAACGTGATGGCTTGGCCCGACGTGCTGGCCGGTATCAACGGGCACGTCCGCCGCATCAACACGTCCTTCTGTGCAGGTAGATCTATTATAGTTTGCTCAGTTTCATGCACGTTCACACCGTCTGGACTATATCGACGACCTTCGCGTCGAGTCGGGCGGTGTGAATTGGCTATTACTGCCGCATCGCGTAGCGTAGGCGTATAAATAGCCCTACACATTCGCGACTTCTTTCTGTTTTACTGTTGTAATTCTTGGTAATTACGATTCTGCTGTCTTTAGAACTTACACCTCAACAACGGTTCCACCTCAACCTAAAGGCACTATAGAACACTAATACGAAGTCATACCTTGCCAGCCAAACGCAACCTAAAGCTGTGATTGCATATACTCTAATTGGTGATAGTGTGGTATGATTTCTAAGGCTATAACTTTTACACCATTGGAAGGAAATAGGGCATAATTTTCCTACCCTAAAGGTATACTTTTATAACCCATAAGAAGACAATGGCTTAGGATTTACTACCCCAAGTGTATAACGTCTTACTATGAAGAAGGACACAGGCCTGTAGGGCACTAAATGTATTCACATTGTCTTGTAATGACCAATTTTTTGGCCTTCTGTCTTTTCTGAAAGGGTAGCCTAATGCTCAAACCCGAGTACTGTGATTTGTTGATGATGACAAAGGTGAGGAGAATCAATGATCGATGACAATGACTGGATTGTGTGTATGACTGGACAAAGGTTGTGATGAGCCACCATTGCTGGCACATGGTGACGTCACGTGGTCAAGCAGTGACGTCAATTCAACGGCCAACTACAGCTGTCATGACGGCTATGAGCTGCACGGAGCATCGCAGCTCAGTTGTCATATCAACGCCTCATGGATTAGCAACACTGCCACTTCTTACAGGCAACCGTCTTGTTCCAGTGAGTCTATCAATGTCATGCTGTGCCCATTAGTTGTACATGTAGCTGCTAGACTGTTTGTTCTTACAGTGTTCGTGTTAAACCACGTTGCATATCAGTTCCATTCTCTGCAAATACCTGTCGATTGTACGTGTGACCTTCTTGTTATTGTACTGGTCGTTTTCTGTCATTGGTGATCATCGTTCTGCAGAGTTAAACGGCTTATAACTTGACAATCATTCCACGTAGATCTATGTCACTACAGAACACTAATAGGAAGTCATACCTTACGAGTCGCAAACGAATCATTGCTTTGCTGCTCCAGTGACTGCCAGTACCAAAAATTGCCTTTGGCACCTGCTGACTTTGGCACTTGACGAGGTGACTATTAGCCATTTTAGGTCTTGTTTAGCTCGCTCGACCTGCCTGCCAAATGCGTTATACGTGTATGTTCTGCTGACGTTTTCTGTAAATTCTTAGCAGTTCCTGTATTCCTGTAAAGCCAAATTATCTCAGTGTATATCAGACCAATCTTCACCAATTTTTTGCTGCTTTTTTTCTGGCATAAATATGACGTTATATAAACAATCTGACCTTTGTTTTCTGACAGCCTAATCGACTTTACCATGGCAACCGAATTTTGGAGTTAAGTTGGCAAAGTTGCCATACCTCACCTTAATTCATTGAACTGGCATTCTAAAATGGATTGGAGGATCGCAACGCCGATGAAATGTTCACAACGTTCTATTCACTATAGCCTGTCCTGTCCTGTATAAAGCAAACGTCACACATCTACACAGTGTCTAAAACATTTCTAACATTTTTTAGCTCTAACTCGAGCAAACATTATCCAAATTTTACAATTTTTTGCACAAACATTACTGAGAGATTGATCAATGAAAAGTTGGTTTATTTTTTTTCACCTTACCTGAATAGTGTTTCTTCATTACCTGGTAAAACACAGAAACACAGAAATAACACAGTTTTCATTTAGATGTAGTATTACTGCTTTTAAAGACTTATGAAAATAGCTGTTTGTTTTTTTTCAATCTTGTTTACTCACAACTTATGCTCATGCGTTAGCATAAATCTTGAAATCTTGTAGTCAATGGGGTTCAGCACTGGACCTGTTAAGGGCTGTAACTCAGGAACAATGAATTCAAGAGTTTTTTGTTGCAGCAATTGGACTCTGTTGCATGCACAATGCAATGATGTGCTGTTTTTCTAAAAAATATAATAATTACTGCTGCAATGTGTTTGACAGCAGCTAACAGTTTTGAGACAGTAGAGTGTCCTAGTAATACTGTCCACTGGCTTTCATTCCATGTTTGTTAAAATGACTTCCATTGTTGCCACTGTGCCAAATTTCATCGAAACTGGTCAAGCGGTTTCGAAGATGTCGCAAGTTAACAGTCTTCAAAATGGCTGATGTTCGTTCACTAGCCTGGCGGAAAACGATAACGAAAATGATGTTCAATGACGGCAACTGGCCGGGGGTAAGTTTGTTATTTCACCCCCGCCCCCCGGGAGGAGTGCAAACTTTTGTGATAAGTATGTCTGTTTGTCAATTTGTGTGTCCACTCGCATAACTCAAAAACCACATGGCCGAACTTCACCAAATTTTTAATGCACGTTGCCTGTGGCCGTGGCTTGGTGCTCTTCTTACGGCGTTGCGATGTATTATGTACTTCCGGTTTTGTGGATGCCGTCATGTTTTCACACAATGACCCCATGGCCCATTTCTAAGCGAATATAGAACACAGTAGGCGTATATAACAGCCAAAATTACAATCAAATTCTGCTTAACGATAGAGACCGGCAGTCCTCATTGTACTCCAGGGGCGAAGTCTGTCATCTACGATGGCGTTGTTGTGTATGGTTCAGAGGTGAGTTGCGGGTATCCTGGAGCGATTGACAACGGCTACGTGTCGTTGTCGTCATACTTCACGTACGGCAACACGGCGACGTACAGCTGCCGTCGCGGCTATCGACTTGTCAACACTGAACCACTGGTCTGTGCTGCCAACGCCAGCTGGGTCGGACACAGACCGCACTGCCAGCGTAAATACCAACTGCTTCTGTCTGCTCGAACTCGTCGCCATTCGTTCGATTTTTTTTTACAGCCAGTTTTGTCCTAGTGTTGTCATCCTGTTGTTACTGCACGGCACGCAACTGTGTATTATTTGTTTTTATTTACCATTTTAGGTTGCATTTTATCAAGCTTTTTACAGAACAAAAAAATTGAATTGAATGAAATTGATATTGCCCGGTGTTGAGTTTGTAGTGCATTCCCTGGAAGAAGAAGAATGCACAACAGATCAAACCAGTGGAGTTTGAGCATTTGTCAACACAACCGTTTTGTGGGCTGTTTTCTATGTGACTCTGGATCAGCTGGTCCCATCTCAGTTGGGTTGGCTTCCTCCGCCTGTTCCAGAAAAGAAGCTACCGAGTATTATGTTATTATTTGTATGATTATTTTTTTCTACCAGAAATGGTGAAATAAAGTTGTATGTATAATAAGGTGCAAGCTTTTACTGGACGTTTTCTCTATCATGCAGTGACCCGAGGTCAAAAGGTCAAAGATCAAGGTCACGAGGTTACGAAGTGTGCTGCCGGCGTGGGTGGGTATGCAGTTCGATACGATTGCTGAGGTTTCTGGTTGATGTGTTCGTCGGCAGTGATCACGTGCCCGTCGCTGAACGTGAGCGCCGTTCATCCGGCACTGCGCGTCAAGGACAACAAGCTGGCCGGATATCGTCCCGGCGAGCAGGCGCGGTTCCACTGCCTTCCCGGATACCGTCTGGACAGCACCACTCGCCGGCGAGTCCGCTGCCGAGACGCCGGGCGCTGGGACAGCGACCCTCCGTCGTGCTACCGCGTCTACTGCAGTCGTCCGCCGTCGGTCGACCACGCCCGCGTTCTGGGTCAGGTCACCCGGATCGAGGCCGGAGGTCACGTCGCGTACCGGTGCGACGCGGGATATCGACTGGGTTCGGCCGACGGCAGGCTGGAATGCAGCCACGACGGAAAGTGGGTCAGGTCATCGCTGCCCAGCTGTGTCCGGGTCACGTGTTCTGTGCCGCCGGTGATCGCTAACGGCTCCACACTACGACCGAC
>Ga0209782_1002181_pt1 | contig 10784 bp, 6 predicted proteins | sample WorMetmaBAHAMAS1_FD_187390 | JGI IMG/M metagenome (GOLD analysis project Ga0209782, IMG submission 187390) | Marine gutless worms symbiont microbial communities from Max Planck institute for Marine Microbiology, Germany - Inanidrilus... | ecosystem: Host-associated > Annelida > Digestive system >...
CCTGGGGGCCCCCGAGTCCGGGGCCAAAAAATTTTACGCAAGGAAAGAATACGCCACTTCTGAAAAACTGACAACTAAGTAGCAAGAAACCATAAAGTGTGCCAAAGCCCCACCTCCGTTCTCAGCACTTCGGGCTTCCAGTTTTACTCCTTGGGGGCCGGTCGAGGGAACTGAGGGCCCCCAGATTACCGTTGAACCAGGGCCCCTCAGAGCCTTGCTACGCCACTGATGAAGGCGACTACATGCCACATTACTGATCAGATGTGAGACGGCCAAAAACTCACAGACAGTAAGGTAGTATCGCACTGATCATCTGGTACGAACGAACGACTGACCAGCGATTGCTATGATCTCAATCCAGCTGACACCCAACGGCGACGACTCGGCGCCTGTATAGAAGCCTGGACACAGTGCCGGATCAGAACAGTTGCACGCGTAGCCGCCGTCAAAGTTGAAGCAGATGGACTCTGACGGACAAGGATCGGACACACACTCGTTGACGTCTGCTTCACACAACTCACCTAGCACAACAGACACTTCTGCCGCTGTAGCAGTCACATTTGTTGCGCACTGGGCCAGTCCAAGGCCTCAGCGCTGGCGGTGGCTGGAAGCACTGCCAACAGCCTAGCCATCCCTAATGAACGAACAAACCATCACATTTTAAAAAGGTAAAGGTAAAGAAGCGTATAGCAGTTTGTGCTGCAAGCGCCGCACTGCTACGGGAACTCACGTGCCATGTGGGATGATCACACAGTGTTACCTGCCACCCGGCAGAGGTGACGTTCCCACCTTTACCCCAGCCGATTAAGGCTGGTACTCGATTTAGCAACCCCGGAGGGATGCTAGGCTCAGTTGACCTAACACAAACGTTAAACGATGACAATTTTGCAGGTCGGTAGTTAACAACTCTTGAGATTTTGGCGGAACAAAGTTCTACCGCTCTCGTGCTCTCGGTGATCACAAACTAGTGTATAAGGATTTGACAGAAAATGCTACATTTCTCATACCATACTGGTGCAACATACGTAGTCGCAATAAAAAGGTAAAGTTCCCCCATACTCGTTACCGAGCGTTGGGCCCAGAGCTGATCCCTGCGTACAGGCAGTCAGCCCGCAGGTGGCTTTAAGCCATCCACCCGGCAGTAGGCTGCCATTACTTTCCGCCAGGCCTGCGGTTACCTTTCCAACCGAAGAGTGTCACCGCCCATCAGCTACTACCAAATTATACTGCTTGGTGACAGAGGCACATGGGTGTGAACAACTTGCCCAAGGTTGTTACCTGACAGCACGGCGACCACTGAGTCACCAGTGCGATGCCTTAGACACTAGACTATCGAGTCACCCTGTAGTCTCCATACTGCAAGACAATCTCAACACACTACCGTGATACAACGTCAAAAAAAGTTGAACTTCAGTGCCCTTAAAACCTGCGACAAGCACAAAAAGTTGGCTAAACTTTCCCAAATCGCAGTTGATTTCTACTCACTCTCAACACATTGTTCCGTCTCAAAACTCTCAACTCTCAAGTATACAATCTTCACAACAGTTACTCATCATCATCATCATCATTTTCTTTATTAGAAGTTGACAAGCGCAACCCATTACAAAACATAAAAAAGTAGTTCGTGATTAACAATATAGAGCTATGTATGAGCAAGAGTAAAATAGAACATATAATTAAATGACAATATCAATCTTTATAAATATTTCTAATAATGAAATCACGATCACTGAGTTCACTTGTTTTGGTTATTAATGTTTTATTAAGTACACTATACAAACTCGGCAATCACTCGACGCCAACCTGTGTATCCGGACGGACAGTCGCAGACGGGTCCAGTAATGCCGTCGGTACAGCGAGAGCCATGGAGGCACGGAGCAGAGTCACAGAAGTCTCTCAGCTGACAACGAGCGCCCTTGGTGTGACCGAGACAGCGGCAGCGAAATGTGCTCCCTGCGAGCTTCTGACAGACGCCTGCACAGTTAACAACCTCACTCACAATACTGATTCCTGAGGCACTGTAATTGGGCCCATTTCATGGGGCCATAGCGGTCCCCTCTGTCACGCGTTGTCGTTGTTGTCGTCGTTGTCGTGGTCGTTGTTGTGGACCTCGATGCGCAGGCGGCGTGCGACAGTAGCGACACCTGGTGAATGGCAATGCGGCGTGCGGCGGCTCGCAGTGGCGAATGGGCCCAACATTTTTCAAATGCTTCTTGTTACTACAAATTAACGATTAATCACGCGATTAATAATAATCTTCATTCATTGGAATTAAACCAGTAGCAATCCTTAAAAATTTTTATCAATTAAAGAAAATCTTCAAACTTTGATTGAAACCATGTCACTATCCATGGACTATAAACTGCAATATCAGTTCCATGTGAGCTTAGCTGGATACGTTGTCAACAACGGCAATCATTCCTATATCTCCAAAGAATGTAAAAACCTTAGGTCCAGTTTTTCCACAGCAAATTAATCTCCCATTAATTTAATCCGGCATTAAATCCGGCAGATAATGACCAATTTACTCAGATGTCATTTTTCCACTGGCAGTTCGTCAATTAAATCGTCCATTATCTGCCGGATTTAATGCCGGATTAAATTAATGGGAGATTAATTTGCTGTGGAAAAACTGGACCTTAGTTTGTGTCTGAGACTGGATGAATGAACAACTGAACAGCTGTCTCGCTAATGACAGCTGTTAACTGCTTTTGTGGCATGGTCAGTCACTAAAAAATAGATGTTTTAAGTGATTTCTGTTCAGTGTTGTATAATTTTTAATCGAAATTAACTATTAATTAACTGTTAATTTTTGAAAAGTTAACTATTAAAATATTTTAATCATTACCAGTCCTAACTATTACACAAACTAACAAATTACTCATCATGGGGAAAGCCTGCATCTAAACGGAGTAGCTCCTTTTCATTGGATGTCGGTTGAAGGATGACAGGATGAGGTGATTAAGTGTTTTTCCTGGGTTAACGTTTTTTTATTTGTACTATGTGTACGATTTCATAATAAATAAATAAATAAATAATACGATAAAAGATCAAACACAAAATGCTAAACTCTCTTATGTCAACGTCAATAGCAGATTTACATGTATACAGCGCATAATCGCAAAGCCTCTAATGTGCTGTGTATGATAGTATAACGAGAAGTTTTCAAATCAGAACGAAAACTGTCAAAAAAACTGTCTAATCATAAAAAATCTCCCAAAGAAAGCGGGTACCGTCATTAAGACAAGGATTAGACGCGCAGGGATCGGTGTCGATTTCGCAGTTGTCGCCGACGAATCTGTCGCGACATCGGCAGGTGTAGCTGTCGGCGCTGAACGGCACACAGACGCCTCCGTTCTCACACGGACTGCTGCTGCACACGCCTGCACACGCACACGCACCACACCGTACCGTATAGCTAACACATAAACACTCCGAACTCCCTGCCCGCCGACATTAGATCTTGTCATACCCTGCAGAGTAGTTATATAAGACCGGTTTTGGACCGGAAGTAGTAATGGGCGCCGCCATCTTGCAGGCTTTCAAACGCCATCTCTAAACCCACCTGTTCCCACACTACTAGCCGGCGCCACCAGCGCCTCTGTATCCTCTAAGGACGTACGGCGCTATACAAATGCTGTATTATTATATTATTATTATAAATATCATTAATTTACTGCCATACATGACTAACAACATTACTTCCTCTACCAATCTATAATAACCTGCACAGTCAATACAGGCTGAAATGTGGCTGCTCAAAAATATAAAGAGTTTCCCGCAAAACCACATTTAAACATTTAAAAATCCAATTACAACTAACGACACTCTCGACAGCATCAGATATACTGTGTGTGTTGAAGTAACTGTATTAACAACTATACATTTAACAGACAAGCAATATTTCACGAAAAAAACATACTCTATTTTTACGTATGCCCAGAATTTATCGTCCTAACATAACAGTTAGCCTGGTATCAACAGATCATGCAACAGGGAATTCTCTAATGGGATATATGATTTAAGAATCCGGATTCGGATACATAGTGGGGATGCACCATCATGTAATTTTGTAAACGTGTACACGAAACTTGTATGCACTAAGTCGCCAAAATGTCACGTTGTTTTACTGGCTGATGTAGCTGTATTATTGTTTTTAGCAATGAATTTTGTCACTGCTGCCATATTCGTGTATATACTATCACTATCGTGTAATTATGTAGACGTGTACATGATAGTTTATCATGTACACATTTACACGCCAGCGCATCTCTAATACATGCACACAATCCAAGTCCAGATTCGTCTAATATAGCATCTAGTCACCGCCACAGCGCCTCCAATTCGGTTTCGACGTACGGCGCTACATAAATTTGCTACTGAATTGAACTGAAATGAATTAATCAAATATCCGCTAATTCGCAGCAGATGGCGACGATAAAATAGAAGCTATACAAAGGCGAGCTCTTAGGATTATCTACAGTTACACCAATGACATGCTTTACACCAGTGCACTATATTGTGCTGCCGTTCCTAGTTTTCTAGTTTTCTACTTGTTTATTGCTATTGCTGTTTGTCAACTTTGTACTGTGCTATTTGGTCTTATGACCACCAGGTTGAAATAAACAAGAAGGCCTAGCAGTGGCTAGCATAGCGCGAGATGATCATTCCACTCTTTCCGGCGACGATCCCTTCCCTCGCGCCCGCCCGCATGCACCGCGACCGCAATGCGTGGTAAACTGGGATCGGAATTTGAAACCTAAATTAGCGATAATGTGCCAATGCATTTCCGTCAGAGACAGACGGACAGATGGACAACTGACATCGTAGCATAAGTGCGAGATGTGTATATTACATCTCGTGCTAACAACAACAACAACAACGCTGCGTATCATACCGGGAATGTAGATGCCGTCACAGTGGTATTCGACATCACGAGTGTTCTGCAGCAGGCCGACCGCCGAGCTGCCCTGCAGCGGCAGGTCCACGTGGTCAATGCGGATCTTCTTCATACAGCCGATGAAGCCGTGCTCGACGTTGTCGAGACCGTCGGCCGACACGTCGACCCGCGCGCCGAAGAACACGTCGTTCGTGTCCAGGTTGAGGACGTCATTGGCGCCCGGACCACTGCCTTCGGCCGTGTACATGTCATCGACGACGAGCCTCACGTTTCTGCCGATGCGTTCCACGGCGACCGTGTGCCAGTAGCCGTCACTGACGGGCGCTGTGTCGACCCGCACCGACCCGGCACCGCTGCCGCAGTCGAAGCGGTACTGCACGAAACCGTCTTCCAGCTGCAACCACAACACAACGACGTCAACGCGACAAACTAGTAACTTTGCCACTTTCAGCACATTTCTGACGTGAGGTCCGTTTTTGAGCAGCTAACAGGGCGTGTCTGGTAGGTGTTTGGTATGTAAACATGGTAGTCACGTGACTGATATACCAAAAGCTGACTGGCCTGGCGTGAAACGTAAACAGCTAACGGCCACGCCCTGTTAGGTCCCGGTAGACGACCAAAAACGGGCCTACGGTTAGACGACAGATGGGGACAAAGCAACATAAAATAGCACAAAGTGGATGCAAAACTTCGGAAAAAAATTCAGTTGACAATTAATACTGTTGACTGGTGCAGTGCACAGAGTAACAGCAGAAAAACCAAATGTGCTGATCGCTTTACTATTAAAACACACACACAATGCACAGTTTGCTTTGTTGTGTTGGCAGATAACAGCTGTTATTGCAATAGTATGCAGCAGATTAATATGATTAGTGACTATCCATCACCTTCTCAGCACACGCTGAAGACTTCCACATTTTATCGTATACTAATACTATAGCACAATTGTGAACGCATACATGCACACAATACTCAGTTGTTGTTTAACAGCTTTCGTTTCTGCAGGATGGGGCATGGGTGCCCTGAAAAAGAACCTTAAGAACCTTAACAATCCGTTAGTGTCACTCAACAATCAGTGTCAAATCAATTAAGGGAATTGAAAGCATTAAATCAAACGAGGGAAAATCGCCTACCATCCACATCTGTGTTTGATATACATCATCTGACTTCTGAGAAAAAGGTCCCTACCTTTATGCTTTCTCTCAGTAACGATGAAAAAAGTCTAACCAACAATAATTTTAACTGTCGAAACGGACCGAGTAAACTCCACACTGTAACAAGGGCGTCTAACCCCCACTTCACTACGGCTGGGAGATCGACCCCCCAGGCGACAGTGAAGCACACTTCACTTTTCCGCAACTATCTGAACGATCCAAGAGCAAAAATTCAGTTAAAATGGCCAATCGGTTAACCCCCCACTTTAAAAATGTTGGAGATTGCTCTCCCAACCCCCCAGGTTAGACGCCCCTGCATTGTAACATGACCCGTAACTACATCGGTCGATGCTCCCGTCCAAGGCAACCGGTCTCCTCACCTCTAGAATGCTGTAATCCACACGGCCGACTGCATGCATCAGGCGGGCATGCGGCTGGACCGTTCGCAGTTCAAGCCGCAAATTCAATCGCATCTCCATCGGTACAGTCAGCCGCCAGCGAACATAGCTGCTGCCAGAGAATGTCATTGGCTTGTCTCCTGTACATAGGCAGCGACACAACTGAGACTCAGTAACAGAGCCAGTACGTCGTTAACAGATTCACGCATCAACACTCCATATGTATCAGCGGTCACTGCATGCTGTATGTATAGTTGCATCCATATCTGAAGTACCAAAGTTACTGCCATTTACCTGTTCAAATGGTGCCAAATTTTTTGTACCAAGTTTCACTCACAAAGTCTACAGTGTAAGTCATACAGTATAGTTTATCGTTAAAAATTAACTTTTTAACTATTCAAGCTGACAACATCTAGCTGAAAACGGCCGAAAATACACAGTCACTACATCAGCAGTTGTTGTTTTCTACTCACTGCGGCATGCAAGGTCGTTGCAAGGCACTCTGACGACATTGCGACAATCTTCACCGCCAAAACCATCGGGACAGGAGCACGTGTAACTCTGTCCGTCACTGCGGCAGATCTTGGGTTCCTTACACAGTCCTGGCGTGCATATACTACCTTGACCAGCGCAACTGGAACCTGTCACAATCACACAGACTGTATTTATAAAGCATTTACATAAGATGCATTCAACAATTTTCAGTAGTATTCGAAATATATCTACCGGGTAATTAATTTAAAGACATCAGAACAGAAATCAAGAATTATCAGTAACATTTTACTGAAAGTCTAAATCAGTTATAATCGCTAGTCAGCTTTGTCTATGTCAATGTCAAAATTCTTTAGTTGGCTAAAATAGCAGAAGTATTACGAAGTCCACAGAGGCGTATAGTAGAGTCAAAGTACAAAATCAGGAAATGATTGTCGAAAAAGAAATGTTTTTAGGTGTTGACGGAAAAACACGTAGGGATGGAGATGATTGAATGTCAGCTTACATCATGGCAAATCGACTGTAAATACTTTTTGGTTGTGCCATCGTGGAAACTTACATAACTTACACGCTCATTCTGGCCGATATTCAGCTACGATCCTCTGTACCATGCAAAGTTTACACATTTAACACAAAACCAATTTGGCTGTGAGCCACGTCAGGAAACGACTGACGTTCAATGCTAAAAAATTCATATATTTTTACTTAATAAAACTAGCGCAGACTACTGCAAGAATGACACCTATAACTAATGCTCACAAAATGCTAACAAAATGCACGACAGTCCCATTAATACATACAGCGAAACGTATTCGACATGTAATAATCGATGACATTGGGTGAGGTCAACTTTCGTTAAGTCTAAAGGCTAGGACTAAAGGCTTAGACCAAAAGATACACATTTAACACAGGGAATTCCCAAGTTAAGACTGTTTGGTTCAGCTTAGCCCGTAGACTTAGCGGAAGTTGACCTCACCCACCGTTCTGTAACCCGTATATTATATGTACTCGTCTCCTATACTCCTGTGGACCTAGTAATTACCGTGTTATTATTTAGGCCACGTTAAAAATACTGACGATGATGATGATGAGGACACATCAGCGGCAGCGCTCAGCAAGTAATGGACGTGTTGTCCAGACAAACGCCACTTTCTGACGTCTGTCTAGGTAACCGTTCGGCCCTACTGCCAATTGATACAACTTGCTTCCAGTGCACAGATCTATGAAACTCTCAGAAGCTTACAGTTCAGCAATCTAACTCACACTGCTCTCCGCTGTACGCAGACTACTAGCTAAATAGCTGCTTTCTGCAGAGCGGTCCAGTTCGGCGACCGGGCTTTCTCCGTCTCTGCGCCTCGTGCTTGGAACAACCTCCCACCGTACATAAGACATATCTCTTCCACGGGCGTCTTCTCAAAGAATTTGAAATCCTTTCTGTTTTCATGCGCTTTCTGACACATGTTTTTAATTTGTTTACTGTGTTTTATGTTTTTATTTTCACTTGTTTGGCACCCTTGCTATGTTTTGTTTCATTTACGGTGCCTTAATCTTGACTTAGTTGATTGACTGATTGATGATTGATGACGCAACGCGTACTATGTTCATCCCAGCCAGCAGCTGCGCCACCCGACCCGAGCAATGCTGCTGCTGCTGCTGAACAGTGTGGGCCACACAGGCGCCACAGACGTACCGGGTCGACAGACGCACTTGACGGTCATGCGGTGGCGCGGAGAGACGAAACTCTCGCGGTCCGAGACGATCGTGAGCGGCGACGCGGCGCCGTCGAGCGACACTACAGTGACGCAGTCGACGCCGCTGCCGGTGCACGAGTCGCGCGTACAGACGCTGTTGAACACGGCCACGATGTCGACCCCGGCCTCCTGCTCCACCACCGCCGACACCGACTCGACGCGCCGCTTTAGCGAATTGCTGCGGAAGTACTTGGTGTCCGTCTTGCGGACGGCCAGCAGCACGTCCAGCTGCTGGTCGGCGGCTCGACGACGACGACCACCACCACCCCCCGACATCGCGGCACCGTCCGACACCGGCTGAATACTCAGTATCTGTTCAGAGCACACAGCAGGGCCTAAAAATAGTGTGAGATGCAAGTCGTCCTTCCCCTTCCTCCCTTCCCTTCCTATCTTCTTCCTTCCCTTTCCCTCTTCCCTTCCCCTTAGAAGTAGGCACCCCTGAAATGCGGCTCTGGGGGAGTGCTGCTGAAGTTCCCCCAGTGGGTCTGGGCAGAGCCCGGCCACCAAGCGCATTCTGACGCATTTTAAGCCTAAATTTGCACCTTTTTGAGTACCTAATGCAGCTTACTGATACACTTAGACACAACATCATCTGCCACAAAAGGGATACAGATAAACCAATCACCAAAGCAGTCATGTTATAAAATTTATTATGTTTTTTCCTAATTATAATTAATGCAAGCGTTCTGTTTTATACCCAATGCTACAAGAAATTTTGTAAATTCTTTCATATGTTGAGTTTACACATTACTCCATTTGTAACTTCTTTGGTTAACAGAATTCAGTATGGTTCATTGTTCACCACGTGATATATGTGACAGGTTTATTTTTTATATTTGTCTTTCATCTTTCATATATCTTACATTCTGACAACCTTATGTGGAATAAAGTTGACCTCGCACATATAACTGCCCCCAAAATGGATAACAGAAGACCAAAAAGGACGGAAAGTAAAGTAAAGTAACCGGATATAGCATTTCGCCACAAGCTTCACCGCTACGGGAACTCACGTGCCATATGGGATCACACAGTGTTACCTGACCCGGCAGAGGTGACATTCCCGGAAAGCTGAAATTGACGACGCCGAAATTGAAAAGAATCGCCGTAAACCTGTTCACAGAGCAGACCAGTAAAAGAAGAAGACGAAGTAGCTACCTTGATGGCAGTGTTCCTCACGTGCAGCTGCGACTCGAGCGCCAACACGAAGCTGGTCATGTGATGTCCGACGAACTCCTCCGGCGTCAGACTGTCGAGTCGCACGACGACCGCGCTGTCCCTCGCGTCGTCGCCGACGCCTTCCACCGTCAGCCGCGCCACGGCGTAGCGGGTGAAGCGGCCGTCGCTCACGCTCACGTTCACCGCGTACTCGCCCACGTCCAGCTCGCCGACGGCGCGCAGCGAGCCGTCGGCCGCGTCCACGTCGAACAGCCGACGGTCGTCGTCGTCGACGACCGCGAAGACGAGACGGTCCGCCGCGTCAGCGTCCGACGCGCCGACGCGACCGACCACGCCGCCCGCGAACACCGCGTCGTCGCCGCCGCCGACCGTCACCGTCGCCGACAGCGGCGTCACGACCGGCGGCGAGCTGCTGCGCTCCACCACCGCCACCGTCACGTCCACGTCCGAGTAGAGCGCCGGCGTTCCGTTGTCGAAGACGCGCACCGTCAGCTGGTAGGCGCCGGTCGCGTGTCGTCCGGCCGCCGCCGCCGACCGGATCACGCCCGCGCCGTCCACGTAGAAGTCGTTCTTGAGGCCGGCGATGATGTCGTAGTTGAACGGCGGTCCGTTCGGGTCGAGGTCGGCGTCAGTAACGCTCAGTGTGAATACGCTCATCCCAAGACCGGCATCCGTCTGACAACACAATTCAATTCAATGCAATAGCTAATTTATTTATTTATTTCGCGCCTGCGATTTCGTCATACTTTGACAGACATATGGCGCGTTAAAAACTGCGTAATAATAATAATAATAATAATAATAATATAGCGCCGTACGTTGAAACCGAAACAGAGACGTTGTGGCGATGACTAGACGCATAGACTGTTCACGGTAGGCTAAACAAGAGACCTAGCACTGGCTAGCATGGCGC
>Ga0209782_1002182_pt1 | contig 10782 bp, 6 predicted proteins | sample WorMetmaBAHAMAS1_FD_187390 | JGI IMG/M metagenome (GOLD analysis project Ga0209782, IMG submission 187390) | Marine gutless worms symbiont microbial communities from Max Planck institute for Marine Microbiology, Germany - Inanidrilus... | ecosystem: Host-associated > Annelida > Digestive system >...
GTCTGGAGAGTTGGGGGGCAACTGCCCCCATTTGCCCCCCCCCCGTGGCGACGCCAATGGTCATTAGTATTCGATAGGGGGCGCCGAGCGGGCTATACGCTAGGCTTTGCCACGCATTTCTAGTTCCTATTATATTGATGTGCGGTTGTCGCATCTTAATAAAGATTACTAACTTACTTACTTATGTGCCTATTTGACCATTTACACTTGTATTGCATTATATTTATTATGAAATCGTACAAAAACTGTACAAATAAAGAGTGAAAAAACAAGAAAGATAAACTAATCAGTGCACAAACAGGCCTAAGTGCATGATCACAGATCACAATCCACCAATGTTACAGACAGACGGACGGATATTATGCTGGTAGCGTTGCATGTCGCGCCAAAAATGAGACATTGACTACAGTGAAAGTAAAGAGAGTGCGGATTAGATCAACCGATATGAAAAAAATGGCAAAATGCCTACAGCACCCGGTATTCCCAAGCGGTCACCCATCCAGGTACTGACCGGGCCCGACGTTGTTTAACTTCGGAGTTCGGACGAGAGCCGGTGCTTTCAACGTGGTATGGCCGTAGTCGATGACTTTCGCTGTTTACGCTCTTTTATTTTTCAAGGCATTAAAAACCGCTGAAAACAAGACACTAAATAATTTATTGCCAAAGTTTACCAAATATCTATGGTTTCGTTTTACTACAGCATGCGGCACTAACAACAACAAATCACGCTATAATAACAGAGTGACTGTTTATACACTAAAGTTTCATCATCATTCGCCAGGTGGAGCGACAGCCGAGATGATAAGCCGAAGCTGCCGGATGCACGCGTTTACCATTATTTGATTTTACAGAGCACCTTTTCGCAGGTATCGCAATGCGCGGTAAAGTGCGATAGGATTCGCAATTTGAAACCTAAATTAGCTATAATTCGCCAATGCACTTCCGTAACAGACAGACGGACAGACAGACGGACACTGACATCGTAGCATAAGCGCGAGACTTATATATTACATCTCGCGCTAAAAACCTTTTTACCTTTTAGTTTGTAGTTTTTACGTGAACCTTAGTGCAGACAGTGGCGACTGCCACTGGCGAGTGGCGAATTTCGACTCGAGCAAAGCGTTTGATCGTCACGATCTTACTTATTTAAAGATTATGATATATAACGTTAAATAATCTTCGGCAATTGTTATTTGTTTATATTTATATTTACATAATTAGTTTGTTGTTTTTGAAATATGTTAAGATTTATTGCAGTCTGTATTGTTTTTTTACTGATTATAGTCACTTGTAGTAATTATTCGTCTTGTAATTATACTGATTCTACTGACTGGTTTAGTTTTAACAAAAGACTATCGTTTAACTTTACCGTGGAGCCTTCTGTGTCTGTTGGATTAGTTCCTCAGTTTTGGACGAATACCGGTTTATGGTATGTTATTGAGTTTCCACTTACTTCACAGCTTTCAACAAACTCTTCATTTTAACAATGGATAGTAATATTTCTCAAAGTGCAGTATTTTTACAGACTATTATTAATAATATGTTGTTACTTATTCAGCAATTAGTACTTATTTTTCCTTTTTTAATGTAATTTTGCAACAGCAAACACCATTAATGTTGTCTCAGTATATAATATAATACTTAGATAGTAGTAGGTATGCATTGTTTAACAATGCAACATAACCGGATGTCAGTGATGTCATGTCACAGGCATGGTTTTATGTTGCCACCCATTTTCTGGCTTAAAATGTGATAAAAGATGTTGGCATTTTCCATTGCATTTTAAAGCCAGAATTTCCCAGAAAATGGGAATGTCATACCTCATCTGTAGTCTTTCCAAGATGTAAATTGATATGTAAATATGTAGATTCATTACAGCTGTTTGCCGCAAGTTCTTCGACCAGAGTTGTAGTCCAGCTTAAAGCACGCTGTATTGCAGTGCTACGTTTTGTAGGTTCAAATCCTGGCAGGGTTAATTTTTTTTTTCTATTTTATAACTTTTATGTGTTTTGTAATCAAATTTATTATGTTCATTTCGCTCCATTTACACTTATTCAGAAAAATATCAAGTTGACATAGTGGCATAGATTATGCATAGACAATTGTGGCTAATCATTGCATGCACGGCCAGTCATGTGATGACCACTTTGCTTTTGTATATACGCATGGCTAGCCGTGTGTATAGCATCAGTTACTGAATAAGCATGAGAGGGGGAATACTGGAATACTGAATGTTCAAATACTGAATTTCTGTGTTGTGAGAGCCTGTTTGTCTGAGATAGTGTTGAAAAATGCTTGTCTATTTTTGTGACAAAATCACTGTCTTTGAATTAACTTGAATTGGAAATGAGTTACTAATGCATCTCGTCAGTTGCCGAATGTCTGGAGCTGTCATGGTCTTGAGACATCAAGACCAGGACAGTAGGAGCAAGACCAAAACGGTGACTGAGACTAAGATCAAGAAAATAACCCTCAATGAAGACAGTGAAAATACTGTGTCGAGACTGTCTCGAGATGAGACGGTGTTTTGAGACTTCCCATCACTAGTTAGACTCAATGGTAGATGGCAATAGAGGAATCTTAATGAAGCATGTCATTGGTGTCACCATGAATGTGCTGCACAGCTTTCTGTCTGGTAATCACATTTAAAAAACGAAACTAAATTAATGCCGCTAACTCTACTATAATCACCAGGTAGTATTGTATATACCGGTACTAGCCAAGGGAGGCAAGGGAAAGGATGGGTATGGAAGTTGATTAAAATTTAAAATTTAAGATAATGGGGAAGAAGCGGAAGGGAAGAGAAACATGAAAGGTAGGAAAAGGGAAGGTAAGAAAAGGGGAAAGAGGGAGGAAATGCGGAAGGAGAGAGAGTTGAGGCTAAAGAGTGGAAGGAAGGGGCAATCCCCCAGTTATTTGATATTTCTAAAACTTGACATGTATGCTATACAGTAGTATATTTCTATTATAAAGTACCTTATTGTTGTCATATTTACACAAGAAGGTTGAATACTATAAAGAAGTGTGTTATTTGTCATAATTACATAGTCCTCCTGAACCACACCAAGATGCATGCTCATGGCTGTTGAGTGAATCAAACAAATGCAACTTTGCGTTGATATCAGCACTTCCATTGGCCGGCATTCGACAGATACGCATTCACTGGTTGCTCAACACAGTTACCGTGAATTCACGGTGAGTACTGAAGACCACAACTGTTGATAAGCATTATGTGAATTTGTCATCTGTGATTTGTTACTCTACATCTGTATGCAGTTGCTCTATCTATCCTGTTGCTGAAAATCGACTGGATTTTGCTCAGGTTATTTGCAGAATAAAGGTGGTGTCTAGAGTAAGAACGATCTGCAAAAAAACTGGACCAGTGTGATTCAGTAATTTTATTTCGATTGGACCGGCCGAGTCAGTACCTCTGATAGGTCCAGTCTAGTGATGGCTTGTAATGAGATGTGCCATGTTTCCTGCAATAGATGGTGGTAATTAGTTGGCAGTCCCATCCTGCAATAGTCTGGCAACCCACCCACATTGATAATGACAGGCTAAAATCAGAGGAGACATGCTGCCAACGCTAAGTACCAGCAACGAGCCGATTTACAGCGGACAGGTGTGGTCCAGAATCAGTACCAAGATCTTTTCTAATTCTAGTGGTATCAGTTAATGTAAAATTAATTGGTTACCAATACCAATTACCATAGCAGTGTCCCTTATGCAGTCACAAAACGAATGTCAGATATATCATCCCCACTGATATGTCTACCAACACTGACAATTTGGTAAAGATCAGTCCTGTATATTCTGAGATATTTGGTGGAATATGCCAATTGTTCCATAATCCCCATTGTCCAAAAAGTTGCAATTTTTATTGTCATATTAGGGTGAGACCAATACTGGCATCGGGTACTCGGTATCGGCTGATACCGCTGGTATCGGTTCAGTATCGGTATCGGAAAAAAATGCTTCGATACCATCACCGATACCGCACACACATCACGCGTGTGCAGTGTGTTACGAAAACAGTCGTCATCTGTTTCGACTGCGCACATCAAAGAACACAGCAACGACAAGATGAATCCCGTCATTGTTTGTATACAAGCATGGCATAGAAAGAGATTGGAGTATAGACCGCCTGCAGAGCAGCTCTCTGTCTATTTGCATCTGTGCGTGAAACAATGAGATGGCGAGCAATAACCCTCTCTCCCCTCCCCTTCCGTCCACCGATCGACCATCTCTTTCACACAGCAGGTGTAGGATTACACACAGGTCCGCTTAGTTTTACGGCCGCCTAGTTTCCGAGAATCCAACCATGCTCTAAGTAACTACTGGTATCAGTATCTTTACGTATTCGGTATCGGTATCGAAACAAGTCAAAAGTATCGGTATCGGAAGTATCGGTAAATTATGGTATTGGTCTCACCCTACATATTCTCTGGGCTATTGGACCAAAGTTCACCAAATTCTCGCACATTGTAGAGAGATTACGCTATCTGTCAGTCAATCGATATTACGATATTTTAGTCGTTTTGGAATACCAGTGTGCCAAATGAAGATTGATCAGCAAATTTTTTCCCAAAATTGGTCACTGTGGCAATGTCCATTGATGGATAAAAATAGGGTTAGATCTATAATCTATGACCATATACCTACCATTGGATGAAAGAAATCGTGAAAATCGGTTCAGTAGATCCTGAGTTAAATTGGATATTTGGTCTCCAGAAATCACAAAAAAAAGAACTTAATGCAAGCAAAACATAGCCAGGCTATGCTCATACCATAATGCACCATGAATTTTATGAATTAGTCAGTAACAAAAGAATGTATTGTGATACAAAATGTGTTTTGTACAGATCATCTGAAAGCCAGTTAATTTTCAACTTTACATGTCTCGATAGCATAATTCAGGTGCTGCATGACTACGAACTGATGCCTGGCTTTGAGATGATGGGAAATCCTTCTAATCATTTCACCGACTTTGAAGACCACTCTCAAATTGTGCTGTTCGCTGATTTGGCATTTCAACTTGCATCCAGATACATAGGTTTGAATTCTTCGTCCAGGTTTATTCTATAGGCTGTTAACTTCCTAGAATTTCATTTAGCTTACCGGGCTTTTATCTTCTGTTGATTAAGTGGTGTTGTTTAAATGTGTTGAACTCAATTAGTGCATCAGCACTATTATTAGGTAATTGGAGGTGCATACAACCTGTAAAAATCCCGCTCAGTAATTTGTAAGGGCTTTTTGATGGAGGATTTAAATTGTTTGATGGCTTGGTGTAACGGTAGCACTATTAGTCACGTTAATGAAGTTACTCTATGTTGAGCCCGGTTAGTACTGGGATAGATGACTGTTTTGGCAGATATATCACTTCAGTATATAACCAAGCCAACTGTGTCAACTCAGCCTTGCATCCATCCAAGGTTGCTAAATTGAGTATCAGTCTTAATTGGCCGGTGTAAAGGTGGGAATGTCACCTCTGTCGGGTGACAGCCTGGCGGGTAATACTGAGTTAACCAACCCACATGGCATGTGAGTTCCCATATCGTTGAGGCATGTTTGCAAACTGCTGTACTCCGTTTAGTTTACTTACTTTTTTGTCTGTGGTAAACAGAGATCAGAGTCATCAAACAATATGTGTACTCTGTGTGTCGTCATTGTGCTTATTTAGATAAAGCATTCTCCGTAATACATTAATTAAGTAAGTTATCTTTTTATTGAGTGTGACAAACGCACACATACAATGTTAAAGTATAATGATAAAGCAATGTGTAGCAATAATATACAACACAATATGACAGAAGGAACAAAACAGCAGCACACAACAAAGAAATAAAGAAATGTAAAATCAAACATAAAACCGTAAGTGTTAAAAACTATAGTTTAGAATTCATTAAGTTATACAGAGAATGCACTACGAAAGATTTCTTATGGGCATTGGTACTACACTCAAATTATAAACATGACCACGGACTCTCAAATTATCGACCATCCGAAGAGGTGGAAGTACATGGTGTAAACAGTGTTTAGTTTACTTATTAATTGGTATACTGTGTGGAGTGTAGCTTATAAGCTGTGTTGCCAACTTTATGCCAGTATGTTGTTTTCTTTGATGCACTGTGCCAGGCACAGTTCAGTCGACTGTATAATACGCTGTATTTTATTGTGAGTTTGATGGTGTTTATCTCACAGTAACATCTGTATACTCACACTAAATGTTGACTCTTTCAGCGCTGTGCAAACCGTTATAGCCCTTAGCACCAAAATTATTTGGTATTCGGAGAATTTGACCAAACAAATTGATATGTTATTTGATGGGGATATATCGCTATGTGTTTGAATCGATGGTTATTCGTACACGGAGATCCATTGCTGGAAATCAGCATTTTTGCAACTTTTTATCGAGAGCAAACGACATTATTAATGTGGAAAATATGCAATTTTGAATTGGAAATGCAAGACATCGTTTTCTAAGGTCTGGTTTTTCCACAGCAAATTAATCTCCCGTTAATTTAATCCGGCATTAAATCCGGCAGATAATGATCAATTTACTCAGATGTCGTTTTTCCACCGGCAGTTCATCAATTAAATCGTCCGTACGGGAGATTAGTTTGCTGTGGAAAAACTGGACCTAAGTGTTTAATCTACTGATACCTGGATCGAACACGGTTTATTGAGTACGCATAGAAAAATGACAACAACAAGTACCTTGTTTTCTTTCCTAATACATAATCGACACATTGGTCTTACTGGGAAGTCTTTTGTAAACTTGAACCGATATATCGGTTTCGCGGTTTGAAAGGAATAAAGATTTTGATTGTTTTCATTCTATGCTAAAGTTTGTTGAGATGTCATCTACGTAGTGAATATTTTATTATTTTTAATCTGAAGTTGCAATATGCATATGATGTGATTTGACAGAGCGGTTTGGAGAAGAGTATGTAGCTCAGTGGAACTTTGAGTCGTGGAATGAGCCAAAAATGAGACATTTTGATGGTCTCAATATGACAGTGCAGGGTCAGAGGCGTTACATTCAAGTGTTTGTTTTGTGCTACTGTATAATTAGAATCACACTGTACTATCTGACTGTTTTTAAAAGTAAAATTTAGAATAATTACAATTACATTTGTATAATGTATGATGAAATTAATCAATATTGATCTTACTGAGAAAGTATTTGACATGTTGTATTTCTTTCAGTTATGTCCAGTTGCAGTTATGTTTTCCTTATGATTATTGATTAATGGGCTGGCTCAGTGCAAAATATTGCCGTTAAATAGTTAAAGGTAACATGTTTGAAGTTAAACTATTTTCAGGATTCCTTCCCTTAGATAGGCCTACTAATTTTACTAAATAGAGGAATATTGAATATATAGGTTATAATAATGATATTTGCCATTTATTTTAGTAGCAGGGTAGAGCAGTTGGTTGGCTCTGTGTGTGTGTGTCAGTGTTTGAACAATAACTTTTGAATTTAATAATTTTCGGTCCTGATATCTAGCATACTGGTCACATTGACACTCTTTAGGTCAAATTTAGTGGTCAAGGTCATAGTTCAAGGTCACAGGATGAAATGTTCCTGGATGAATGCTCTCGGCTGATTTGAAAGTGAAAGTAAAGTTGAGAAAGCCAGTTACGGTTCTATAAAAAAAGCAGACTTAAATTAGAAATAAGAAAAAATTTCTAAAGTGGCCAGTGTGATCTCGAGTAAAGGTCATTCTAGTTAAACAGTACATTAATTTATTTGACAGTCACATTTGCCTGTACCTTCCAGTGCATAATCAGTGTTGGGTTTGTCGCTGTGCTTCTAGGATTTCTGAATTACTACGATGCGATTGCATTTGGTCTGAAGAAGGCCAGTCCGTTGATAAAGCTGGGCGGGCCGGGTGGTGCGTGTCAAGATAATGTTTCCACGACATCTTATTGCTGGGCTCTTCTCGACCATGTGCAGAATGGTGTTAATTATTTTACCGGCAGAAAAGACGTTCCTCTTGATTTTATATCTGTTCATAAGAAGGTAGTTGTTTTGTCTCTGTGATTGGGCCCATTCCATGGGCCCATAGCGGTCCCCTCTGTCACGCGTTGTCGTTGTCGATGTCGTCGTGGACATCGATGCGCAGGCGGCGCGTGACAGTACCGCTAGCGACATCTGCTGAATGGACGTGAGGCGGCTCGTTATGGCGAATGGGCCCAACATTTTTCAAATGCTTCTTGTTTTTAATAGCAGTTTATATGCTCATTTTTGCAGTTGTTATTCCATAATTTTAGTGCACGTTGAACTGTGCTATTTAAACAGAAGTTTATGTAAGTTGAACAAGTAGATGCATTTGCTATTAGTGTTACTTTTTAAATGTATTAAAAGGTAAATGTACCCGTTTGACGACTCCATATAGTAACGAAGACTGGCAACGTCGAGGCAAGTGGGTGTGAACAACTTGCCCACAGCGGTTATGTAGTTGCACCCCAACTGGGGGTTAAACCAGCGACCTTTTGATTGCTAGTCCGACGTCCTACTATTGCGCCATCACGCCACCCTTCTATTATAATAAAGGATTTATATATATCCTCATTGTTAGCTAACAGAATCCACATTATTTGCTGGTGTTATAGGGCTATGGCTCAACTAATACACGGGAAATAATTGAGAAAGAACAGCGTTTCATCCGTTTACTGAAGTCTCATTTTCCATTGCTTTACACAAAGTGTTTGTATAACGAGTAAGTAATACAGTTTGAAAAATAATTTTTGTTAGAAATGCTTGCAAAGAGTTATAATTCTTATATTTCAAATAATTATAATTAGCTTAGATTTTTTGCAAAATGCCTTCTGCTTTTATTGTGCATTAAGTGAAGATATGAACTAAAAGTAATTTTTTCGTAACAGTTGCTTGAATGTTGTAATGCGCCTATCACTTTGCTGCATAGTTGTTGCATATAAATTGTATGAAAGACTTTTTATCTTTGAACAATAGCATGCATATTTTAATATATTTTATTTTCCGTTGAATATGCGGAAAAGCTATGCTTTGCTGGACGATACCTTGTTTCTATTTCGTAGTTTATATTAACTAGTTGATCTTCGTAATGGTGTGAGTTGTAACTGCTGTTAATTAAACAGTGAAGCTGATCCCGTCGTATCGTGGCACGTCTCTCGCTGGTGGCAGGCTGATGTGACCTACGCTGCAATGGCTGTTAAGGTCGGCTGTCCACTGATGATGACGATGATATAGTGATAACATTGAAACAATCATCAAGAGTAATTTGGCAAAAGGCTGCACATCGTCCCACTGCTCATAGTTTATCATAGTTTATAGCAAATACCGCTTACAATGATACAATATTGACCAGAGATTTACATGTACAAAGAATTGAGTATGGGCCCCCAAAATAACAAGAGACCCTAGCACTGGCTAGCATGGTGCGAGATGATCCGCTCGCAAGCAGCACGGCGGCCGCAATGCATGGTAAATTTGGATCGGAATTTGAAACCTAAATTAGCTATAATGCGCCAATGCACTTCCGTCACAGACGGACAGACAGACACTGACATCATAGCATAAGCGCGAGATGTATATATTACATCTTGCGCTAAAAATCAGATAATAGAAACCTCATTAAACGTTAAAAATTGAAAACACATATAACGATATGAATGCAGCCTAAAATAAAGGAGATATAGAGTTAGCTATTATGTTTTCTGGAAATTTTTTCCTGTCTGCTTCAAGAACACAAACTGTTTTTTTGAGGCAGACTTTCTTTGTCACAGCTGCAGACACTTGAACTCACTACCAGCTGACATTATGTAGGACTTTAAGGTGCTGTATACTAAATTATTATTATCACCAACCATTGCAGTTATTCAGGTTTACTTCACACATCTTGTCACCCCTCACGGCACCAAATGCACTCCGCCACTGCAGGTACTGCACAGGTAAACAAGGCCACCCTCATACAGAGGTATGTTAAAATTGGCTGCTGCTGCATATCCCTCCTCAGAAGTGTACCTTACTTTGGGGAGATCTGAATCCCAACATGATTTAACTCCCCCATTAGTATAAATTGGTACCAGTCACTGGGCACTGATGCCTGATGACTGGGAAGGTAACCGTAGGTCTGGCATCGTACAGGCTGTGCACCACAGACTTTGGTCGGGTTGTACCATCCATACTTAATTTAAGTAGTCCTTAAATCTCCATTGAAATGCATGGAGATTTAAGGATTTAAGCATTCTCCGCAATACATTAATTGATTGGTATACTGTGTATTGGAAATGCCAATAAAGCAAGAACTGTTGCAGAAATTTGTTTCTTTGGTATGTGTAGACAGTTGTTGAACACCAGCTGCAACTGAAGAGCTTTGGCATGGATTATCAACTGCTGAGCAATGATAATGCGTTCCTGAGTTATCATCCGTTTCCGTTCACTCAGCGGACGTTGCTCGCACGTTTTCAGGCATAGTTCTTCCGACCATTTAAGGCATCTTTTGTCTTTGAGAAAAACACGTTTTTAATGTTTTTTTTATTAGTTGAAAGATTACTTTTTACAGCCCGCATAACGAGAATGTATAGGTTTTGCCTTGAGTGTGTGTGTCTGTCCGTTTGTCTGTCTGGGTCCAAAAAGTGCATTTAAAAGGATCAAAACTGCTCAAACTCACTTGAAAACTTGAGCTGGGTATGCTGGGCATGAGATACAGCCATGTTGGTGACCACCCCGTGGTCCCTGTCCATCTGACAGGCCAGATAGGCACTATTTGGGACAGGCTCGGGTGTCTGTCC
>Ga0209782_1002183_pt1 | contig 10782 bp, 2 predicted proteins | sample WorMetmaBAHAMAS1_FD_187390 | JGI IMG/M metagenome (GOLD analysis project Ga0209782, IMG submission 187390) | Marine gutless worms symbiont microbial communities from Max Planck institute for Marine Microbiology, Germany - Inanidrilus... | ecosystem: Host-associated > Annelida > Digestive system >...
GTTTAAGACTTTTTATTTCAGATTATTATGTTTCATATTTTTTATTGGTTAGATAACATCTTCCTGGTGAACATCTCTGATATTTATATTTCTGGGCTTACTTGTAACAGCAAGTTTTGCTGATAAGCGAACCAGGCCAGTTACTAGGCTACAGTTACTGTCCCCTATAGTTGTGTCCTAAAAATCAAACTAAATCGACTAGATGACTTTTACTAAAAAAATTGATCAAAGATTGATCTGGCATTAAAATCTAGAATCATTATAGCATTGTGAATTACATGGGCTTTATTCAGTAATTTATATCCACCATATAATTGCAATATAATTATATTGTCTTTTTGACATGCTTAAATTTACTTCTCTAACGAGTTATGTTGTCCCGTCCTGAGTGCGATAGCGACTGTGAATAAGAATGTTTGTTGTATGTATTCAGTTCGTTCCTGATGATTGCACGGAGATAGCAGAAGAAGGAGATGAGGTTTATGTGCATTACAAGGTGCAGTTTGTTATTGTTTTTTTAATAAAGTTTTGTAGGTCTTGAATACTGTAGACCAGTGAGTAGAAAAACCCATGCCAGTACTAATTTTAGCTGTTGTCTTACTGCTATGAGACCGTGCACTCTTGTATAGTTGTGCGAGTTTTTCTGTCTATGTTGGCAGAATTTCTAAAGGAAAGTTTTTGATCAATTTTTTTAATTTGAGAAGTTTTGGTATTAAAATGATGAACAATGGCACAAACCACATCTGGGTGTCGTAAAATGGACACTTGAATGTACTTTATGTTAGCTTATATGTTTTATCTTAATTTGCATTTTTCTTGTTAAACGAATGTGTCGATATAAAGCATTTGTGCTATAGTCAGTAATTCAGCCCGTGAGAGTGCACTTAAAAAAGTATTTTTGAATATGTGCCTTCCTTCCCATTGATAATGTTGATCATGAATGATAAGGTTGGTGATGGTGAATTGTTTAGATCTGTGAATGTTTACAGGGCACTCTGGACTCAGGTTCTGTGTTTGACACTTCAAGACAGGATGGCCGTGGACCATTGCCGTTTGTTCTGGGACGGAACCAGGTCATTCAGGGTAACTAGCTGAGTATTTTCATTCACATTACTTCCACACACACACACACACACAAGAGCACACACAACAGTAGAGTTAGATCAGATATTGGTACTGATTCTAGACCACATCTGGTCCATTGCAGATCGACTCAGTGCCGGTCTATTTTTGTAGATCGGTACCAGTCCAGCAGTATTGATAATTAATGCCGACGTTGTCAGTCTACTGCAGGATTTGATTACCAACTAATTACCACCACCTGCTGCTGCAGGAGACATATCACATTTTATTGCCATTCGTCACTACTGAACGAGATACTGAATTGGCCGGTCCAGGCATCATAAAGTTAAATCAGTTTAGTTCAGTTGTGGATCACTATAACTCTTCACCGCAGACTAATAATCATCCAGTAAGCTAATCTGCATGAGTTGTTTACCATACACATTCATTCTAAGGTGTGATTGGGTGGCCCACTGGGTTTTTTATGTACAGTTTTTTATGGTAACCACTTTTTGGAGCAAATCACTAAAAATTGCAAAAAGTTTAGTGGTAACTTTTCTCCAGACATGGTGTATTTTCCCATTTCAGGATTTTCAGCACGACTTGCCACATTTGTTGCAGATGCACATTTTGCTTCTTGTCTTTGTACAGTCAAAAACCTCTAACACACAGTAAACTCGGTGATAGGAGTTGCTTTGCCGTTGGTCCCTGCATGTGGAATGATCTTTCACACGGACTATAGCGACTGGGACTGTCCTTTGATAAGTTCAATTTTTTAGACAATCTGTGATAACTTATCTTTTTGGCGACTGAAGCACCTAGTGACTTTTTGAACTTATAGGTGCTATATAAATAAACTTATTTATATATTAATATCATATAGGCACAGGATACTGCATTTGTTACAATGCAGGGTTGCTTATGGGGAAGGCGGCCACTGCTGCGCCAAACGAGTGCTGAGAAATCTCTTCAAAGTGACCAAATTTATCTCTTCGGGCATCGAAATGAGCTACCAAGCTTTCAGTTTAAGCCCCATGACCTCCTGACCAGAGCTTTGTCGCTGTACTCTACTAGGTGCTTTGTCTCTAGAGCTCTGTTATAGGCTCGTTTTCTATGCTCACCATCCCGCCCCATTTGCTAATTTTCTGTATTGGCACTGGTTTCATTATGCTGATAGGAGCTAAAAGCACTCACAGCCACAGAAAATCACCCGCTGGCAGTGCTTTGACACTGATGGTTTGGCGGCAGGTCAGACGTCCAGCCTGTCAAAACCCCATTCCTCTAATCCGCAGAGGTGGAACAGATGGAAAAGGAGGGCCAGTGGGGCAACCAACTTGGCTGAAGTTCACCTGGAAAATCCACAATTAAAGAGAAATACATGTAGTTGGTTGGTTGCGTAGCTCAGTGGTAGAACATCGGTATCTAGCTGGTGAACTTTACCTGTCTCGTGCTCGACCTGCAGCTGGTGGGTGACCACTAATGTGGGTGAACCATCTGCTACAGGTCAGCCAACTTGGCCTTTCATTCTTTTGGGGGTCAATAAATAAGTAGTAAGCTGGAATCAGATGTGTGCTACCATGTGGCGCCATCTGGTGAAAAGCTACGGAGGTAACCGCATTCCTGGCGGAAAGTAATGTCTGCCTACTGCCCAGTGGATGGCTTAAAGTCACCTGCAGGCTGACTGCCTGTACACCGGGATCAGCTCTGAGCCTAACGCTCGGTAATCAGTATGGGACAACTTTGCCCTTTTTTATGTAATACTAATAGTGCTGTATTGACTATATTGTATCGTGTTGTGTGTTGTACGTACTGGTGATAGGGTGGGAACAAGGCATCAAGGGAATGTGTGTGGGGTAAGGTTTCTTCACAGTTTTCATACTTTTTGTGTATTTATTTTATTTATTGCATTTATTTTAAGCTACAATGGTACAGTGTGGTGTTTTGATAAGAACTCTGATAGCTACTTACTAATCTGAATGCACTAGTTGCATTCAACAAGGGCATTTGGGCAGTTAAATTTTGCTGATCAGAATACTCCAGTTATTCTTATCTAATTGTGCCATCTAACACCCATATGTTTTAACCCATTGTGGATTTCCATTTACTATTTCATTAATTGCTTTGATATTACCGGGTATGTGTATATATGTTTTAATTTATGTAACTGTTTGTGTCGCAGTGAAGTTGTCTTTAAATACATGCATCTTCATTGGTTGAAACAACAGACTTGTAATTTTGTAAAACAAAATAAAAAAAAATTTGCAGATGGCCCGAGATAGAAGTTGCGGGGTACTCGATGTAGAATAATGCATGTACCTGAAGAGATTGTCAGTTAAACACAGACTCAAAGTGATGGTAGTGACAGTTGACCAGTATAAACTAACTGTTGTATGATACGGTCACAATTATTTACTTTTTTGGTTAATTAGATTTAATTCTCCTAATGGTTATATTGTTATTCTTAATTTGATCCAGCTAATGCCACTGGTGCCAGATCATCTGCTTCATTACAGTACAGAATGGTTTAATTTTCTGTTGCCAGTTTACCCAGATTGTCTGGGAAAAGGGCACATTAAGTGGATGTCTCTGTTTGTATTGCTTAAAAGATCAGTTACTTAATTACTTAGATAGATCTAACCTGAATATCCGTTATGTAATAAATAGGCCTATATTAACTTTTTATTGGCAACAACTGCTACAGAGCAGTACGATATTCGTACATTGGCTATTAATGTGTGTACTCGTGTGCCTTGAAAGACGCGTAGTGTGTGTCGTGTGTTAGTGGTAACAAAAATGCTTCCTGTAACAGTAACAGCACTGCATCCATCATAGAGTGCTCAGTGATAAATAACATGTGTTTTGTTTGTTTTCTTTTATTCAGAGAGAAACGCAAGCTGATCATTCCGCCAAATCTGGCATATGGCCGTAAGGGTCACCCGCCAGTTATTCCACGTATGTATCCAATTTCGTGGCTAAAAGGTCCCATCTATTCATCATTTGGCAGCTTGTTTATGTGATGTATTATTTCCCACTGTCAGACATACATGGGATAGTCTACATCTCCTGGCCGTAGCATGATTTTACGGGCCGGATGCCATCTTTGCCCCACCCATCACTCTTGAAGTTGTCCACTCTTTAACTTTAACGTTGTCTGCATTTTGGGTTCAGTAGTTTTAATAATTTTGATACTGCATTAACAGAATTTCTAGCACATTATAACTGTCACTACTGGGTATTGCGGATCATTTAAGGCCGATTCTCAGCACCTCCGTGATAAGCAGCATTTCTTCCCTGCTTATGGCAACAGTAGGTCTCTCGGATATCAGCTAATACGTGACTGACTTGACACATTGTGCTATTCAGTGCCATTTTGTCTGTTTCAGTGTAGCATTAATATGCTTATTAACTGAAATCTGCTTTGCTATGTTGTAACATAATGTCAGTTGATTGTTGTGATATTGTATTTTTGTTGCCATAAGAACAAACACCTGTTGCTTGACAATAATGTACTTGCGGTCGTCATGCCGATGTTTGTGCCTGACTGACAATGTTTGACTTGATGTTAGTGTTGTTTAGCGACCTATGACACAAATGTAGAAACATGTTGTCGTGCTGTAGGGCTGTAACAAAATCGCTATTAGGTGTTTGCAATATAGCGTTAATCTAACTAATCAAAAATGTGAAACACAAAAGCACTAACACATTATAATATAACACTCCAAAAGTAATTACAATCTACAAGTTTCTTGGCAGTGTATTGCAAATAATTCATTTTATGGCTGTAAACGTAAACAATACGAATGGCAGAACCTGGCATAGAATAAATATATATTACCTTGAGAAAAACAGTCACGGCATGTTATTAATGCAAGTAGGCAACTGATGCAAATTGCTTTGACTGCAAAGAATTTACATACAGTTGTTACATAAACCACCTTAACCTTGTGTATCTCTTCTGCTTTTGTTTGTTTACATATCAGGATGCCACTGTTATGGCAATGAATATATCATACTAAATCTGCTTCCATATGATCGACGACAGATTTTTACTTGGGTAAAAATTGAAAATATGATATTCAAAATCGTGATTTCGATGTCGACTCGATATCAGCAAAAAAGGCAGCTTTGATGTTGATGCCTAATATTGTAACACTACTACGTATGCCTAAGTGAAACGGTTTTTTAAATTATATGTCGATAAGCCGTAAATAAAATTCACCAGCAGAACCAACAAGGAGAATGTGACGGAGTATTCATAGGGCCATCTTTACTGTGTTAAAAATTATGAGGTTGAGCCATTGATTCCTTTGAATATTTGATTTGTAACAGTAAAAGTAACTGAAGCATTTGTATTTTGCCGTTTACTAGAAGACTGAGGACGAAGCACAGTTTAAATCAGTCCGTTTCCTCTTGGCTGTATTGTACACCAGTCACCCCAGGAATAGATTTACGTGCGGCTGCTTAAGTGTATATTTATGCTACTGAAACACCAAATTTAATGCACTGTTGTTCGTGTGACACCTTTATTACATCTGTGTAGCTGACGCGACGTTAACGTTTGAGACGGAGCTGATGTCTGTTCACAAGAAGTCGGCGGCACCAGACGTCGTGTTCCGCATCCTGCGGTTTCTTATCGTTCCAATCGGGATCATCTGTGCCGTCTATTATGTGTACAACCGGAACCGCAAAGTTCCGAGCAAGCGCGAAGCTGCTCGCCGCAAGAAACGATAGCTCGTCTTCGCAATTCGTTTCGGCGAGATTTACTCCGTGTTGATTTGTTTTATAGAGTTGGGTGCACTGCAGCTTCAGCGACAGTGGACGTACATTCCATGTAGGCTGCCCCCAAGATGTCCGGGTAGAGCCTGGCTGCCAAGCATTCCTGATGCACTGTTAAGCCATGAAGACTGTCATTCCTGTGTATCTTGTCGTATAAGGTAAACAAAGCAGGAGTTAGGATAGTGACCAAGCTTAAATAATTTATGGGTGTTGCTGTACCCCAAGTAATATATTGGGCAGACGCATTACCTGTGTCCCTTGCAGTCGACGCATTTGGTTGTGTGTTGTCTTTGCTTGTCATGTAATTTATGAGTTTTAGGTGTTGTTATGTCATGATATTAATTTATGTCAGTATTTGTGTCGTCTTATATTTTAAATGGAATTTGTGTTTCATGTGGAGTTATACATATGCGCATTTACTTATGTGTTAACTTAAGATTTTTGAGTTAGCATGCTGCTGTGCAAAATTTATTGTCATATTTTAAAGAACTAAAAGAATCCGAAGCATTTTATTTACACATTTTAATGAGCTAAATATTATATGTTGTATTGAAACTATAGGAAATCAGAAACTTTGTTTCTTTGCTTGTGACTGATTTTGTCTCGTAAGTTTGTCGTTTTATTATTTTAGCACAGACAGTGAGAAAACTTTGATGACGATAGCTTTTTTATTCTTTTAATGTAAAAATGTTAAAATACATTGTTGGCTGCCATTTCAGTTTGTTTAAAAATGAGTGAGTTGTACAGTGAGGTAGTGTACCTGAAATGTACCTGGCTGTGTCTGTATTTGGGTGTTTTTGTTGCACCACATTGTAATGGCTGTTTTCAGTACTGTATTTAGTTTGTCCATTACTGTGTATGACAAACCCCAAGTTTTGTCAAAAAAACCACCAGATGCAGCTTTACATGAAGCCTATTTTAGAGTGGTTTTGCATTTTGTTGCAGTTTTGTGCTTATGTCAGACATACCGAAACATAAGCAGGACAACAGCCTGATTGAAGCAACTCTAAAAATGTGGGAAGGAAATCTGGGAAGATGGTTTGTTGTACCGGCATTGGTATGCTAAAATCAGATGGCACGCTCATTTCAATTGGCTGGGCCTCAGGAATGGTGTATGATCTGTAATGAAATCCTGTTCCAGTTTGGAAATCATTTTTGCTATTGTGTTTGAGCGTGTTGGTGACAATTTCCACTTTCCACTGTAGAGATGTACGTAGCAGCCTTCACTGTTGCTGTTTGGCTGGGCACACAGTGCTGATCTATTTCTGATTTAGAATTTTGGAAATTTTCAAGGGCATGAGTTCTTCCCAACAGAGTAATTTTGGTGCAGTCACCCGCAGTGCCACACATTATAACTGGAATAGAAGAAAACAGCAATTTGGTCTATAAAATCTCGGCAGATGTATGACGGTTGACTTCTAATACAGTGTCCGAAAGTGAAGGCTATTCCCATAATCTAACGCAGCTTTGCAGATACTTTTCATCCATGTCAGATTGCAAGGTAAGGGGGGAAACATGCTGAATGTTCCAGTTGGTAAGCTCTATTAGGATGTCTAAATTTAGTAACCTGTTATTACGGAAAGATTTGGGGCGCCCACCTAGTTGAGTGCTGCTACAAAGTACCAAGGTACCACCAAAAGCCTTGGGGGCAAATACGAATTTCTGGCAAGTGTTATAAAGGATTTTCCTCACACCATTTATCAGCTGAAAATTATTTTTTATTCAACACAGTCCTTTTGACCTTTGCCTCCACCAGCCTTTTTCGGCCACTACGGCAGCTTCCGTGCCGACGGTAGCAATGCTTAGACGCGTGCTGAACTCTGGAAGATGGTTTGCGAATGCAGTTGAGGTGTCGAGCCCCTTCGTACTTTCGGTGATGCCGACTCAGATCGGTCAAGCTGAATGGTGGAAGACCCGAATCGCAACTCGGTCAACCAAGGCGATCAGCTACTTGGCCCCATCCAACTTGGTCTGACACGTGCAAATTCCATGGTATTCCATTCCAGTGCACAACTCTACTCAGAACAACCCTACCAATGAGCTATCAGATAAGATCCACAACATAAGTTGGCAGTTTCGAAGTCTCAGCGTGGCGAGCTGTGACTAACGTAACCTCAGTTCGTCACATAGTCTGAAGCGGTGGATTAACTTAATAGTGGTATTATTGCAGTCCTCTGTGAACGTATATGATGCTTTTTATCACGTTCTTAAACGCTGTTTAATTTTTACACGTTTTTAGCATTTGTCATTTTTTTCACTAACGTTTTTAAGTAGATAGATCCCGACTCACTCATTGGCACCTTTTACCTTTACCTGTCAACGAAACCGTGCTTAAAGCACGCACGTACTCATTAGTGTTAGAATTGCCAGAGGCATGAAAGAGTAGATTTTGTACTGAGAAATGCTATACAGTTGTTTGTTTCTATAACAAGCCTAGTCATAAAGATGAGTGAAGCATTTCAAGTGATTTGACACGTCCATGACCGGCGGCAGCGATTCGATGATACTTCAGATAAATGATAAACACTACTGCAGTTTATTCACTGTGTTAACAGCCACGCTTCAAAAACTGCAAAAATCATCAAAAGGGAATATTACCTACCATCACGTCGCCTAAATATCAACGTAATATCACTTATGATTTTGCAGTTTTTGATGCCGTTGCGTGGCTGTTAAACAGTGGATTAACTGCAGTTTTTGTCATTTTTAAATTTACTGTTTTATTATAAATTACAGTAGGACAACATTTTATAGCACTTAGGCTAGGGACGGCCATTATGCAATGGCACACTCAAATTCGGCTAAAATCAGTGCAATTTTTTTTAGATATTGTGATTTTTTAAATCAATTTTCTACATGGCAATTGGCATTTACCTTACTCCAAGAATTAAATCTCTATTAAATCGTTAATATTTACAATATAGTCTCTACCTTAAAGGCGCAATATGACCTAAATTGTGTTAAAAGTGCCGTTAAGCTCCAACCAACCAACCATCATGTTGTACTTTTAAAGACAAAAAAAATTATTCACTGAGGTGATCTGGAGGGCCGAGGCACGTCACCATGCCAAATTTTGTCGAAATTGGATCATACATCGAAGGAGATATTGCAATTTTTTGATTTAAAAATGGCCTATGCTGCCATCTTGCCATCTTGGATTTTAAAATTGGCGAAATTTTATTGGCTGCTGAAGTCCGGAGGTCCCAGTTGCACACTGTGCCAAACATAATTAACTAACGTTGCAAGCCGGTGCAGCACTGCGATGCATCTCAATGCACCGCATTCGGCTTAAATAGTGAACAAACCGTTCTGACCATGATTGTCTGCTGTGTCAATTAATTGTCAGTGTTATGTGTAAGAACGGAGTGAACGTGTTGTCATAATTTTGGTCATGTGCTTATTAAATCATCATAAGGTCAATAAGACAATATCCATCGTCAAGCTGGCCAAGCAATGCAAGAGTAGAAACAAAGAATAGGCTACACATTCAGGATACACGTAAGCTGCCAGCTTTGGCAGGCAGCTGCATTAGCAAGACACATGAAATCAAGTAATTTTTGCCTCAGTCACTTCTATAAAGACATTGGTGATCTACAAATAATTAGATATAGGCAATTTGTTCGTGATGAGACAAAACACATTTATGTGTTGACGATAATCTCAGGAGCCTGCATGCTGTTCTTGCACGGAATCAGACCCAGCAAGACACGTTTGACTGGGTCGAACTTGGTGACGTAGATGAATGGATTGATGCAAATGTAGAGGCGGCCAATCGACAAAACAGCAAACAAACCATTGTGACCAATCGAGAGTTTAGAGTGAAGATTCCTAAGCAGACTGTAAATATATGTTGGTGCCCACGTGATTGCATATAACCCACAGACAAGGATCATGGTCTTGATGACGTTGGTTTGAATCTTGTTTGACTGATTTTGAGTGGTGTTTGATCCTTGGCCACTGTGAGCTGTCATCACATGGGCCTGATGACGAATGATGATCAGAATTTTCCCATAGCAGAAAACCCAAATGAAGAGTATAATGGCGTAGAAAGATAGAAAATTCCAGACACTAAAAGCCTTCTGAGCCATTACACTTTTGTAGAATCTTCGAGCAAAGCAGACACCATTTACTACAGCAGTAGTTGGAAATACTGCAGCCACGGTAATGACAAGACCGCAGATCCACACAAATGCTACTGTCGAGTATATCATCCAGTTATGGAGATTCTTTTTTGCCCACACGTGGTGAATAATCTTCAGATAGCGTTCAATGCTAATAGCTGTGAGGTTAATCATAGAACCAACATATGCTCCCCACGAACACAAGTCACTTAGAAGCAGCATACAAAGCCAGTATCCAAGGGTTCCATCGAGGTCAATGTTGCTCATTCTGACTGAGCACTGCACGATGACAAACACACAGTTGACAAGATCCAGTGCATTTTGATTGAATATCAGCACATGCTTCTTGTGCTGTTTTGATACTGCCATGGCATACAACACCAACCCATTGGCTGTCCCTCCTACAATTGCGACGATCAGAGCAATGCACTGGGAATAGTAGCCCACACCACGTGACGATGATGACGTCATGCTACTTCCTGTTGTCTGGTGGTCAACTTCCACAGGTGTTGTTTCGGTCAAATCTTCAAAAGTGGAACCTTGCTTACTGGCCATCACTGGTGTTAATAATCAACTCACAGCTCCTCTCCAGTAATGAGTGGTCTTTCCTTTCTCTGCTGTCTGTTCTGGTATTGTTCAACATACAAACACATACCAGAAATTCATGTGTATTCACAAGCTGAGAACCTGTAAGATACACTTGTTTAGTAATTTGCTACCCTTCCCCAATTGCAACGTAGGCTACGTATACAGGCCCGTAGCCAGCTCTAAATCAGCAGGGGAGGGGGCACCAGGCTTTCACGGGGGGCACAATGATCAAAGC
>Ga0209782_1002184_pt1 | contig 10781 bp, 15 predicted proteins | sample WorMetmaBAHAMAS1_FD_187390 | JGI IMG/M metagenome (GOLD analysis project Ga0209782, IMG submission 187390) | Marine gutless worms symbiont microbial communities from Max Planck institute for Marine Microbiology, Germany - Inanidrilus... | ecosystem: Host-associated > Annelida > Digestive system...
ACCCGAACTATTTTATTCTGAGGGAATCGCTTTCTATTTGGCTGAGATATGGGATTACAAATTTTCAAAATGCTGGAGATATGGTCTGGGTCGGTCCCAAATTTGGGCGTGGCGAAGAAGGCCAATATTTTGGCAAATATTTGGAAATTTTTGGATGGGTGCATTGGCCATGTCACCTGGCAGCAAGAGTGTACAACGCTCATTGGCAAAGTTTTATCTGCATGGGTGCTTTTAAATAAGGTATATACATACATGCATACATACATAATACCCCGTAAACCGACTCCGATCACGCTAAGTGTTGCATATAGTTGGTAAACTCTTTGTATGCCTTTAGGCCTAGCACAATTGAGTCTAGGCCTGCTCGTTGCGACTTTGTTTAATTCACGGTATATACTAGTGTGAGTCTTCTTGCCTTTCAAGTTAGGACACTAGGATTACATTGCAACTTAGCCTAACACCATGGAACTTTGTTCACGTGTATTGGCCGAGGTTGAAACTGGAGATTCAGGTCCGGGGGTCCCTGGTCCCTCACCCTTGGTAACTGAAGGCTCTGGGGAGCTGGTCCCTGACAGTGTCACGAGTTATAGCTCTATAGCCGATGTACCCGGGGCAAGTCTTTCACACCCAGACACAGCGGGGTTAATGGGGGCTACCCTGAGGGCAGTGATCGCTAGCTCTTCCCAGATGCTTGGATCGATAAGCGCCACAGTTAACCCGGATGTACATGCGGATGTTGAAATCGAACATGATCTTACGTTGGAGGCTAGGCCCACTCAGCCTCCTCACCCATCACTGTTTGTCGATGTACCTTCTGGCTACCCGGAAGACTTTGAAACCTTCGGTATGCCAGACATGGTTGATGTTGCGGATATTTTCAGTGTTGATGTGACGCCTCTGGCGTCTATTTCTACTTCAAGTATGGACGTTACTTCTTGTCCAGACATGTCTGTCGATCCTGGTGCGTCTATCCGAAATCCTTCATCTCTCGATATGGCCGGCACCTATCTTCCTATCCGAAATCCTTCACTGGCACCCAACGTGGGGCATGCTAGTTTAGGTGATACAGCCACTGGCACGCACCCACTCACGGTGCCGGGACATACCAGTTTGGGTGACAAAGCCTCTGCGTTAGGAAGGTATGTACACTGATCCGCTTGCTCAAGACCGGTTTTGGACCCACATCTCTAGCAGATTTTTCCATAACTGAATTCGATTCACGCTCTGCACTTGATCATTATTTTGCGGAAAGAGGGACTAGGAGGGATAGTAGTGCTACTGTCAGTGCAGGTACACAAATTAGACCAGACACTTGGACCCCAATGGTTCCTGATCCTTCACAGCTTGGACCTTCTTGTTGTCTGACATAGGTACCCCGCCACCTCAGTTCAAGAAACCCAAGACTCCACCACCAAGGACCGTTGTAGCTACTACTCGCACCGAGATGTACATGAGGCACACCAGCCTGGACGTGGTTGTTACTTCTCCACCAGGTTACCGTCGCTCTTCGTCTTTATCCACCTCCACTGGTTCACGTATAATCCCGCAGCACCTCAAACTTCTCCATGGTCCAGTGTTCAACAATGGTTGGATGCACTTGATACCCAGGCTCCTCCTCCTCCAACTCCAACTATACCTGTCTCTCAACCAGTGTCTATGTACTCAGGTGTCACTACTTCTATGCCACTTGGGTACTCTGCTTCTCGAAGCTCACGTCAAAGCCAGATGTCACGAAGGTCACGCCTTGATACATCGGCTATGGTCATGCAAGGGATGATGGACTTCTCTACCCAGATGTCCAACAATATCACTCACTTGGCCGATGGGATAAGGGTAAATGCTGCCCATCAGGAGGATGCCATGCGCTACGAGTCCCTGGCCCGTGAGCAATGCCATCGCATTCAAGCAAATGAGCGGGATAGTATACAGAGAGAGGAAGCCTTGGAGCATGAAAAGATTCGAAACAGAAAGCTACAGAGTGAAGAAGGGAAGCTGCTTTGACGGAAGAGGGGGTGTGAGCCGACGCATTAGCTAGAGAAGAGCTTCGCTTACGATCACAGGCTGAAGCTGATGAATGTAACTTGGCTAGAGAGAAGGTGCAAGCAGAAATTAAAGGGAAAAATAAACAGTTTAAAATACAGGCAAACAATGAGCTTCAGCATCAGAAATTAGACGCAGAGATGAAGGTCCAACTGGTGCAGATGGAGCTGATGGAAAGGCGGGAGATAGAATTTCAGCAAGAAAAGTTGTGTGAGAAAGATAAAACACCTAAAGACATGGAGGCACATTTGTTGTTAGAAAGACAGCTTGTGGAAGAGAAACGTAAAATGCTTAGGCTGGAATACGAGGCCAAATTTCATAGACACGAACTCGCAGAGTCTCGAAGGTTGGCCCCGATTCCCGAGCACGGATCATCATTAGGCTCAGAGCGAAGTAGGCCCGCACATGCAGGTATACATCAACAGTATACCTATAGTGTGCCTAAGCCGAGCTTGGCACACTCCTATGGGTTACTTGAATCTTTGCCAAAAGTGCCAGAAACTCCCCCTAAGTTTGCTGAGTCAGTGGTGACACCGACTCTAGGGACTTTTCCGCTTCCGGTTTCACCAATGTTTGGTTAACTTAGCGTCGTCTCTGCAACACAAACAGCACTGACCGTACCACCCAACTTAAGGACCGTACCTCAAACTATGCATAACGTCATTTCGAACGTAGTCGTTTCGAGTGTCGTGGCCCCAGGTGCTGCGGTTTCAACAGCTGCTTGCACAGCACATAGCTACTTGGTTCCTGTAGCAACCACTCAACTACCTGTCAAGCCACCAGCTGGAACCATGCCCACACCAATTGCTACGATTCCAACTCAGACAAGCATAGCTGATAACATGCCACCTGTTGCGGCTTCGGTTAGTGTTCCGCCAGTGGTGACTACCGTTAGTGTCCCACTGGTTGTGACTTCTGTTAATGTTCCACCCGTTGCGACCACTGTTCAGGCTACTTCTTCGGCTGTAATTACTTCCATCGCCCCAGTAGCTAACGTTACTGCTGCATCGGCAGCATCGATCATCGTCATAAAACAGCCCCAGCCGACGAAACCTTACACTGGTCAAACATCAAGAGTACTTCACCCATTTGGCTCTGTGTAATGTGGATGACCGGGGTTGAGAAGGCTCAAAATTTGTTGATAGCAATGGAAGGGGCAGCCGCAGGGACAGTTAGGGGACTGACCGCCGACAAAGACGAGGACTATGATCTGATTTGGGAAAATCTGTCACGTAAATTTGGTCACAGAACCATCACCTGAGAGGGCTAAAAGACGATTTGACAATAAAAAGCAATTAGAGTCCAAAACAACTGAAGTTTTTGAGCAAGGTCTCAGAACCGTTTTCTGTGAGGCTTGACCCACTGGTGATCCCAAGTCCAGGAAAAATGATTCGATGCTCCAGCGTCGTTTCATTGATGGTCTCTTTGATCCGGCTCTCCAGCAGTTCCTTCGTCTTCATGCCAGAACTGATGACTTCATCACCACAGTTGCCAAAGCCAGACAATACATGTATGTCCAGGAACAGACCAAGGTCAGTGCCATTTCCAAGAAACCTAACATTAGATTTGCCGCCACAGAAGAACCATCACCTGGTAAAATCCAACCTATCCTGGTTGGGCTCCAGAAGGTATTACAGACGGTTTTGGACAACCAGAACAGGCCACCTGAGGCTAATGTCGGTGAAAAGGCACCCGGAAATGGAGGACCAAAAAAGGGAAATGCAAAAGGTAATAGGGCACAGTCGCAAGCTCTTAGTGATGCCTCCACCAGCACAGTCAATCCAGACTCCAGGTTTAGAGAACCTGAGCCTAGAGGACGGCCCAGTGAAGCTCCAGTTACTAGATCACGAGATGACAACCAGTTTCCTAGACGTGAGGAAGGACGGCAAAGCAATCAGTTTAATTGTTCCTTTTCTGCAGATAGTCAATTCAGACAGCCACTTCAGGAACGAGATCCTCAGGCACGAGGACCAAGATGGAATGCTGGTATTCCTCCAGGTGCCGCAGATTTTCATCCACGAGGATGAGAAAATCGACCATTTCGCAGAGGATGTTACGTGTGTGGACAACTGAACTGTCACTCGACCTTACATTGAAATGATCAGCCTCCACCACCTGAATCCCAAAGTCAGACACCACCTTCGATAGCACCAAACCGTCCATTGGAATCACCTTTACCGCAACATATGAGAGACTTGTTCACACCATGGGAAGGCTACGAAGGATGTTTCCGATGCGGACGAACAGACTGCATCACAGGTTTGCATAAACAGTATGCATACCAGTTAAGATTTCAGGAGAATGCATCGCCAACTTCCGCAGCTCTAGCAGGTCCATCGAACTTGCTGTGGGGCTGGAGTCAGGACAAGCGAACCCCGCCGAATCCACCTCGCCCTCAGTCAGACTGAGTACTACCTTTGCTGAAATTGGAACTCAGGCAGACCTCATTGTTGTTGATAGACTGACTCCAATTGTTAATTTCTTGGACAGTTCTGAATGCACCTTAGAACCTTCTAGCATACCACAGTACCGACTGGATCATCACTTCTTAAAATCACCCAAAATTCCCGTCGTCGTCCAAGGCATTCGAGTGCCCATCATCATCGACACAGGTGCTGAGAGTTCAATTTTGAGGTCTGAGTTTGTTACCAGTTTGTTTCCTGACGATGACTTGAGTACCAACACCCGAGCTGCCAGAAACTTAGGTGGAGGACTAGTTTCTGTATACGGACCAGTTGAGTTGACTGTAGTAGTTTGTGGTTTGACACTTGAACATCCTTTCTTTTATTATGAGGATAACCCAACTTTTCTGATGGGAACTGATCTTCTTACTAGAGCGGCGATGATGACTGATTGTGTTTGGTCGAAGCATACTCTTTGATGTCACGTACGACAGGATTTGGCAGATGCGAATGCAAAACCCATGCTACATGTGAATGCTGACAAGTTTTTGGATATGTTCCACCCATACCTGCTTTGTTCCCCGATGTTGAGACTAGAGTGTCCCAAGATGACTAGGCTGATGAGACAACACTGACCCAGCTTGTGATGGCCCTGAAGCACCCTGTCCCAGAGTTAGAGTTTCAGCCTAGTTCGACCCAGGACCTTCCCCCCGACGAGCCACAAATCGAGAGTAGTTGTGAGAGAATGTCCCTCCGGAGTGCCATCGATGTTGGAATTCAGTGTGATGAATCCTCAGTTGTAACCATTTTGGCTGACCCTTTCGTGTCAAGAGAATGTCCTTGTTGCATCAGATCCGGTATGTCACCCCCAGACGAGTTTCCCCGTTCAGTTCAGTCAATGTTGAATCCATGGGCACCAAGCTTTGTAACCACTTTTGAACCGAGTCCAGCTAGTCTTGCACCAACCAAGAGCCACAGCCTTCACGTTCCAGCAGTTGCATGTTCTGATAAATGGGAATCCGGTCCAATGGAATCCAGTCCTGTCGAGCATCTGGCAAGTTTGTTGTCACCAATGGAAGATCATGACGAAGATGTCACCTTGTTGAAATCCCACTTTGATCCCGGCGATTTAGAGGTCCCTGTCCAGGTAGGAGAACCACGCATTGAGGATACTGACCAGACTTCGACCTATGATGACTTCGCAGAACACGATGATGACCTCCAGAACAAGTGACGCAGTTGTTTCGTGACACGTTTGATCAGACTGACTTCCCGGTAGAAGCTACTTATGGTCTAAAGCAGTTGTTGATTGACCACAGACACACTTTTGCCAGTTCATCGGCAGATATTGGCTTTTGCTCGATCCTTCAGCATAACATACACACGGGAGACACACAGCCCATTCGTCAGGCTCCTAGGAAGCTACCGTTAGCCGCACGAGATGCAGAGGATGAAATTCTGAATGAGGTGTTGAAGACAGGTGTCATAGAGCCTTCCATGTCCAGTTGGGCATCTCCTGTTCGTCTTGTTCGAAAGAAGGATAATACTTTCAGGTTTTGCATTGACTATAGACGGGTTAACACTGTTTTGCAAGAAAGACGCCTATCCGATACCAGATATCCAGGACATGTTGGACCACTTGAGAGGTGCCAAATATTTTGCCACCTTTGACCTACTGTCCGAATATTGGCAGCTTGGTTTGACAGAGAGAGCAAAAGACTCGACGCGGATTATTCCACTTTACTCGCATGCCGTTTGGACTTACAGGTGCTGCTGAGCTACTGAAGCAGGCTCTGGCCTACTCCTGTCACCTGATGTCCATCGTCTTGACAGAGCATTTGTGGGAGATCTGCCTCTGTTACTTAGACGACATAATAATCTTTGGACGGATGCCTCAGGAATTGCTAGACAGAATGCAAACCATCTTGGACAAGTTGTGCGAAGTTGGACTGAAGCTCAAGCAATCAAAGTGTGTCCTCTTTAAGACGGAGATACAGTATCTCGGACACATAGTCAGTGCTGCAGAAATCAATCCAATGCCAGAAAAGATACATGCGCTTAAGAACTGGCCTACTCCTCACTGTCTCAAGGATATCAGAGCCTTCCTAGGCCTTGCCTCATACTACAGAAAGTTTGTTAAGGGATTTGCTACTATTGCAGAACCCCTGACAGCTTTGACTAAGAAGTTGGTACGGTTCACTTGGACTCCTCAGACCCAGGAAGCCTTTGAGCTACTGAAGCAGGCTCTGATGAATGCAACATCCTTAGCATTTCCGGTTCCATATCTTCAATGTATCTTAGACACAGATGCCTCCGAAGTTGCTATCGGAGCAGTTGTCAGTCAGAAGGTAGACAGCGAAGGATGCCCGATAGCATTCTTCTCAAAAGTTATGAATCCGGCACAAAAGCAGTACTGTAAAACGAGACGAGAACTTCTTGCGGTCATTTCAGCCCTTCAACATTTCAGACACTACCTGATTGGTAATAAGGTGATCCTCAGAATGGACCATTATAGTCTCAAATGGCTCAAAACCTTCAAGATACCAGAAGCGATAATGGCTCGCTGGATTGAGACACTGGCTGAATTTGACATAGAGATTGAACACCATCCAGGGCTAGTGCACAGTAATGTTGATGGCGTTTTGAGGCCGTTCTGCAAACAGTGTGAAGAGAAAGTTCCCAAGGCACGATGGATAGATAAACTTGAGCGAGCAGATGAACTAACTGAGCCGCTGAGCATAAATCGAATTATCTTCCTGCCAGCGATAACAGACGATGAAGTCAAGGAACTACAAGCGGAAGATACCGTAGAATGGCTAAAGGATGGTAGACAGCCCACTCCAGACTATCTGAAATCAAAATCCTTGGATACTCGTACCTTGTGAGCCCAAGTCCCAGCCATCCACTTGCTAGACGGTGTATTGGTTCATAAGTTCTCAGACCAATGCGTAATCCAGTTGGTAGTTCCCACTGCAGTGCGACGTCGTCTATTCGAACTTACCCATGCAGGACCACTTGCTGCTCATCTTGGTCCACAGCGGACACTTCAACAGTTGAGAGCTTTATACTATTGGCCGAATATGAACCTCGATATCCAGTTGTGGTATAAACAGTGTCAAGTCTGTGTGTAAGCAAAAGGTCCACCGTCCAGACATCAGGGCAGACTTCACAAGATAGTTACCGGTGCCCCCATGGACATCGTAGCTGCAGATATTCTGTCCGGCCTTCCTGTCACAGAAAATGGTTTACGTTACATTCTGGTCCTCACAGACTACTTTACCAAGTGGACATGTGCCTTTGCTCTCCCTGATGCCAAAGCGTCTACATGCATGCGCATCATGTATGATGGTTTCTTCGGTCAGTTTGGACTGCCCAACCAGTTACACACAGACCAAGGCAGGAACTTTGAGTCTAAACTTTTTTATGAGATGTGCCAGTTGACAGTAGTCAAGACGAAAACGAGGCAATTCCACCCACCGTCAGATGGTCAGACAGAACGAATGAACCGGACGTTACTGCAGATATTGAGATGTACAGCGAATGAGAATCCAGAAAGCTGGCCTTATAGACACCCCACAGTCATGGCTGCATATCGTACAACAGTGCACAATATGGCCATGTTGGACGGGAAGTCCTTCTGCCAGCATCACACATCGCCCGACCACCTAGAGCCAGTCAATACTACTGTTCCATTCGTCATCGATCTCCGGGACGTCATGACAGATGCCCATACAAAAGAAGTATTATGATGATCGATCCCGCATGACAAGATTTCACGAGGGACAAACGGTATGGCTCTACTGGCCGAGGCCACCCGTATGTCAGCAGTTCAAGAAGTTGACTCGGTTATGGACTGGCCCATGGAAAATAGTCTTGATCAAAAGTCCGGTTGTCGGAAAACTACATCATGTCTCCAATGGGGCGATCTAAGTTGTCCATGTCGACTGCTTACTACCTTGTGTTTCACTCCCTGCTATCGGCGATGAAACAGATGACGAGCCTGACACGGACGACCAATCAGACACTCCTGAGCAGGCCCAGGTACCACATGAAGTGATTCAGGACGTCCCTGGTTTGTTTGAGGAGAGGACTCTGCCTCAGCTGCAGGATTCTCAGACCATGGATTCACAGGAACCCGATTCTCAGTTTTGAGACATGCAGGACCAAAGTTTTCAGGCCTCCAGGCAACCCAGTCGGGTACGGAAGCTTCCAGCATCTCTGGAGCCATATATCCTTGGCTAAGACCTTGCGACCTAAAACAGAAAACAGTCATATTAATAACAAAAATTCTGATACTGAAATTCTCACATAGTTATCTCAAAAATTCTGATACTGAAATTTTAGTAATTACTACTGAGCCGACGTTTCCTTAGAAATGACTAATTGAAAAGGGGAGAGGAGAATCTTTCGTTAAATAGACAGTAGGACCGATGGATCCTTACCAAATTTTGGTGACTTTGCTCTCTGGGGAGAGGCACCCTCGGGTGTGAGTTCCCCACTTAGCACCGACAGTTCGGGGTAAGCTAGAAACCCTTCAGTCCCTTAGGTAAGGCAGTTCGGGGTAAGCTTAAAACCGTCGGTCCCTTTAGAAAGGCAGTTCGGGGTAATCTGAAACCCTAGAGTCCCTTAGGTAAGGCGGTTAGCAATAATCCCAAACCCTGGCAACCATGCCCAGGTTACCTGGCCAATTCGCCTTTGGTTAAGGGTCATCCTAAACCCTGGCAGCAGTGCCCAGGTTACCTGGCCTGCTCGTCTCTGGCTAGGGGTAACCCAACGGAAAACTCTGAAAGTACTCTTCATAGGCCTTTTTCGTTTTTCTTTTATGGCCTCTAAGTAATTCATTTTTCTTTTCAATCAATGTTATATTGTAGTAGTTATATTAATCTTGTATTCTTTGGTATTGTTTATATTTATGTGTTAGTTGGGGTAGACAAAAATTCTTGCCACCCAACGTATTCTGATTGTGTAAGATGGAGGAAGACAAGCCAGTTGATTCCGATGAGGAGCATTGGACAAGATAGCTTCGAACCGTTAAGGACCCAACTAACATGTTGCAATTTGTTCCATGGAAGTCGAGGGCTTGAAAAACTGATAAGGATCCTCGCCAATTCAGATTTGCAATTGTTTGCAATCATTGCCAAATCTATCGTAACTCTTTGGGAAGCATGAGAAAACATCTTGAAGTGTGTCCGGAACATAAATGTACGGATCTTACGTGTGGTCATTGCGCAAAACATTTTGACAAATGGGGCATACTCGCGGCACATTTGAATGTCCCAGGCATGGATGTCGAGAAAGCTTGTCGACCCTGTTTCAAACTGCCATATGTTGCCACACCATCCTTTCCCAACCCACAGAATTGGATCAAGAAGCATGCTTTACAGGTTGCTAGAAAGGGTATGAAGGTGTGTAAGACTCAAATTCAGTACAATTCGTGGCGAAACGTCAACCCCATAGACGTCAAAGCTTTAAGGCGTGAGGCCACGAAAGTTCCGACAAGAGATTTTCATAAATCCATTGTTGTTTCTCTGGCGAGTCCACTGAAAATTCGTCAGAGAGCACTTCTTTTCAAACTGCCCCAGTGGTTTCTTTCTCTGATGTGAAACCTGATGATCCACCGGTTTCAACGCCTTCTTTGTTGCTTCTCCGTCGGACATCTACCGTCACTTCGGAAACAGTATCTTCTGCTCCACTAACCGCCACGTCACGCCCGACACTTCTATGGCGCCTGCGGTTACAGAGGTTGTTTGAGGTTCCATTCCTCCCGCGAATATTTTGTTTCCCGATGTGTTGCCACTTTCAACTTTCCAGGATTATCTCTCAGACTGGGCGGACGTGACTGCTGAAACTGATCAACCCAGCGATTTCTTTGTGGAACCTGCAGAACCATCTAGTCACCCAATCTTGTCGTTGGACCCAGGATTGACCACTCCAATTGTCATTGAGGAGGCCACTCATTCTTCCACAAAAGTTGTCTTACCTTCATTGTCTAGTCACGGGTTTGAGTCTTTCTTGGTCCATAATGAACCTCAGGCTGAACCTTCGACAGTTGTGGCTCCTGTGCATCGCTCTGGTTCAGTTACTTCCACTGTTCCAGACAAGACTGCTGGTCACATATCAGAAGCTTTGGGTGCACGCCCTCGAGTGCCCCTGCAGGAGGCCCGTGTAAGTAGTTCGGACGGAGAGCCTGTCACAATGTTGACAAACACTGAAATTCAGATCAAAAATGAAGGGGGTGATATAATAATAATCTTATCTCCTGAGACAGACGATAGTCTTTCCACTTCCTCAGACATCACTGCCTTACGACGTGAGCTGTTGACTCTCAGAAGGCAGTCC
>Ga0209782_1002185_pt1 | contig 10779 bp, 4 predicted proteins | sample WorMetmaBAHAMAS1_FD_187390 | JGI IMG/M metagenome (GOLD analysis project Ga0209782, IMG submission 187390) | Marine gutless worms symbiont microbial communities from Max Planck institute for Marine Microbiology, Germany - Inanidrilus... | ecosystem: Host-associated > Annelida > Digestive system >...
ACCCCCCTCCCGCTTACTCTCTCCTCCCCCCGGCGGCGGGCTGTGCGATCCAGCCTTGAGCTGATTCTAGTTTTAACACAGACAATTCCATCATTTTAAAATAATTTTTAGATGGAATTTAGTGTCCATAACAGTATTATTTAACACAATTCCACCAATTTCAAATACTTTTTAGATGAACTATTTGGTATCATTGACTGAACTCACAGAATGTTAAGCATTTGTTTTATTTATTATGGTTGAGACTTTATTCGTTTATTGCCAGAGTCCTATTATAGATTGGGTTTGTTATTTCAGACATGACATATACATTTTATATATACACATAATTTACAGCATGGTTTCTCTGACTTTTGATGCATGGGAATATTTACATTTATAAAGGATGTGGAGGATGCATAGTTTCTGTACAGCTGCTGAACATTGCGTTGCTAACTAACTTTAAAGATATTAGTGCTATTATTTGTCCCATTCATATTTATGACACTGTATCGCATGGCAAAATAATATGGATGGATAGCAGTTCGATGGGCATGTATTGATGATGCAGCCATCTAGTGAATGCTTATGAAGTGGCGCTGACAGTGGTTTTGCGCCACTGCGTCCAATTCTGATGGCCATAAAGCCCCACTGGCTGACCAATGTGTTCAACTGCCAGCGTGGTGTTTTCTGTTGGTACTCTGTGGCAACCATGGTCCTAAAATTTATTTAAGCATCAATGACAAAGGGCATAAACAGCCACTTACATGCCGGTAAAGTTCATACAATTCATATACACAATGCATAATAAAATGCTTACAGTAGGTAGTACAACACTAAAATACGAAATTACGACACGAGAATCTATCAAATACTTAAAGTGTATATAAGTGTATATAAAACCAAACAACACAATTGTGATGAATTAATATTTCATATATAAACGGAAATTAATTTTGTTTAGAGAATTTTTGAACCATGGTAATGTGGAAAAAATCGACAACAGTTGGTGGTAAACTATTCCAAACTTTTACAACACGTTTGGTAAAAAACATTTTTCGTATATTAGTCCGGCAGTAATTTACAAACAACTTTTATGGATTGCCTCGGGTTATAATGCAGTCATCATTATTGAGCAGGGACGTGGGACAGATGGACAGATGGATAGTTAGATGGATTGCAGCAGTGCTTAATGGTCCCATAAAGTTGGCAGAGTGCAACTTAATAAAGTTGTACTTGGTTATTACTGACGAATTATTTACTCCATAAAATGTTACTAATTGTGAAATATTGTCATCTTGTTAGTGCAACAAGCAGCGCATACTGTTCCTGGATGGTCTACAATTGCAGCTCGCTAGGGATGATGAAAGTATGCAGACCTGTTTTTTTATACATAGTTTATAATATTAAGTTTATGTAATTGAAATATATCTGTATTGCTTATATTCTTTTATTGTGTTTTCACTATTACCTACCTCCATTTTGTCATCCATTTTGCAGGTAACCTTTGGTGTTTTTCCTTTACTTGTTTTGAAGGAGAACGTTTGATAATATGTGGAACTTGTTTTGTTGTGCTAGATGTCCTTGTCGCATAATTTAAAAAAACCGTTAAAATCTGTGCTATTAGTTTTGTTAGTACTGTCTATCCACCACATAACCAAGCCTCCAGGTATGCAATCAAGCATATTTGGTTCTGTTCCAAGCCAGGATAAATTGAGAGGGTTGTGGCAGGAAGAACATCCAGTGAAAAATTGGGGGGATGATGGAGGTGGGGGCATCGATGGTCCAGATGTGGTGGTGTCCAGCCGGATCGTCGGTGCACTTGCCTCTATTATCTTCCCCACGCCTCATAATGATGACAGACTTCCACAACACATTTAAGGTGTGAGTGGGTGAATGTCTCTTCTGGTACTGACCCACCTGGGTAGTCCCGGACAAAGGGCTGTAAAACGGCTAAAAGACACAAAACTGGCCATACAAAAACCCTTCAGATACAATCCAACTAAGGAGCCAAAGTTGTGTGTGTGTGCGTGTGTCTATTCATCACATGACATGGCATGCAGGCTGTCGTAGCGATACGGGTGCTTCTCTCACAAATTGCTATACTGCTTTCCCTTTACCTTTGTTTACCTTTATGGTGTGTATATCATGTGCATGTTGTAGAATATAACTTGCGCTATGGTTGGCATATCATCAGTCCAGTCAAGTCTTTCACAGTTTTTGCATCGACGGCGCTCGAGAAGGAGCAGTGGATGATCCATCTGCAGCAGTGCATCGATGAGACTCCATGCAAGTGTCAGCTATAGTTGAGTTGAGCAAGGTTTAACGTCCCACCAAACACATTATAGGTCATATCGGGAACCGGTTTTATGGGTTAAAAGACCCAACCAACAGTGTCAAAGCACTGAAGGAAGAGAAGTCCTAAGGACCAGGCTTCAATCCCATTAGGTCCACCCCACTGTGCTGACAATAACACAACATATATGCAGTATGAAAAAAAAACACAAAATACACACAGATAAACACAACTAAATCTAGGCTATGCACAGTGAAATGCACCCAGTGTGACAAAACCCAATCCAGAGAACTGTAAGAACTGCTCATCTAAGTGTACTTATGATTGTGCACAACTGTCGTATACAATACAGCACAGAACAGTTCTGATAATCTCCCCTCTTACCTCCAGACAAACACCATAGCTCAGATGTCGTCTGTCAGAGGAGAGAGGAACAGCTAGTTAGGTCTAGTTCGTCACACATAATGCAGTGTACATCTACGCTGAGCACCTCATATACATGCAGACTTCTGTCTTGTTTTTCTATCCATTACTTCATCAATACACACAGACATGCAGATTTTGTACTGTACTTCAGTTCATTACCGATGCCAGCCAGTAGCCGATGCATGGGTGATCAGTGGCATCTGTGACACTTTTTCTGTGTGTGAGTCTGTCCACATTCTAAAAGGAAAACAACTTTAGCTGTCAACACCAAGCTTGATATGCATATAGTTTATGGCTTGACCTAAGCAGACCCTGAGATCGAAAGATCAAAGGTCAAGGTCACACAGTTATCATATGTGGTGACAGTGTGAGTATGCAAGTTGGTATGACCGCTTAGTGCTTAGGTTTCTCGTTTTAATAGCTTTTGTGCTGTTTATTAGCAGATAATGCATTTTTGCTGTCAGCGTAGTATACTGCAGAACACCTGTCAACAGTAACAAAACAATCTAATCGGTCTAATTGTTTTTAGCCAGGATAGTCTGTGTCAGATTGTACCAGAAATTCATTTACTTGTTCACTTCTTATCTGTTTGGATATTATACAGTATCTTTAATTAACTTCCTCCGTTTATGACTGTCCTTGTTTAGTTGTTGGGTCCAACAGTCTTTTTCCACAAACATCTTTCTGTTTTTGTCTAAATGTAACCACACATTTTTACACAGTCATTCTCATCATTTCTTAAAAGTTGAAACAGCAGTACATGCAGGACATTTGTTAATATTAATAAAAAATATCTTCCCCAATCTTATGAGCTTATTTCATTTCTGAACACAAGGAAATAGGCTGTTTACCATTTGTACTGTTTTTTTCCATGTTTATTTATGAAAATATTTTTAAATTTGATTTTTTTAGTTTTACCCATCAACTGGTTCATCAGCATCTGTTGGACATCTTCTGCACTTGCTGTTTTTTCTTGTGCTGGTATTTTAACATCTTTAGAAACTTCAAATTTTTGATTTTGTTTGGTAAGCTAATTCGACAGCTTTTTTCTTGCTGTTTTTTTTCTGTTCTTTATTTGGTCATGTTTCTGTTACTCCAAAATGGTGACAGTTTTCTGCAGTTTATTTGCAGTTCTTACTGGCAAGTTTCATGTAGATTGTAGAATGGTGTGTGTATTTCTGTTTGCTGTAGATGTGAAGGAAGCTGCCGAGGTTGAACCGTCGCCTGTTTGGGTTCCTGACGCCAGTGCACCGGTCTGCATGGTCTGCAAGAAAACAGCTTTCACACTCGTCAACCGCCGAGTATGTGTCTTAACTGAACAATCTTAAGCAATTGTCAAATGTCGGAAAAAAAAATTCTGATATTTTTTTATTTAACGTAATGTCGGTGAATAGCAATAAAAATTAAAAAACAAGAAATCTCATGTAGTTTGGGAAGAGGATGCATCATCAGAATGTTGTATGGGAATAAAAAGGAATACAAATGTGAGGAAAATTGTTAAATGGTAATCCATTGTTGAAACCGTCGAATCTAGTGTGCAGGTGTTTATTTATTTAATATTTATTTCTTTGCTTACGGTTAGGGTTAGGATTAGGGTTAGTTGTAGGGATAGGGTTAGGTTTAATAATTCCCGCATGTTCCGCAAATCTCGTACTGCGAGTTATTTGGCAATGCGACATATTTGGCATGACACCGGTCTGACCTAAAAACTTACCTCTTCCAGCAAGCCTACAACCTCTAAGAACCTTGGTTTAGGAGAGTGTCGAACTGAACTGAACTAATGTTGCATTTCAGCATCATTGTCGTAAGTGTGGAGTTGTCTGCTGTGGAGCGTGCTCACCTCATCGTTGGCTGCTGCCGCAGCAATCTTCATCTCCACTTCGAGTATGCACACCGTGCTATCACAAACTCTCCTCTCCAGCTGAACAAACTGGTATGCCCCAGTGCTTTTTTATAGAGACATTTGCATTTTACGTATGGTCCGTCTCTTAAAACATTTTAGGACTAGGAAGGTAACTGCAGCTATGGCATTTTATTGGCCATGCATCACAGACTCTGTGATTTACCCACCCTATGGACTTATAGGCCAGATGAAGGCAGATGATCATCCTGCCTCACGGCCCGCATGCTGGCCAGCCAAGCTGAGGCCATCGTCGATCGCTAACAAACATGGCCGTCGCTGACGTCTAATTAATAGAAAATACTTACATGGCATTAATGGACATCAATAATCGTCGAACTAAACATTACATTTATTCTTACATTCACATGCGAACTTTTACAAAAACCGAGCCAATCTCTTTAAGCAGTCCCACAATGCAGCCATGTTTGTTAGCGAAGCCAGTCGCCCAGTCGACGGCCTCAGAATCTTCTGCTGTTCTAATTGGACGTACTGAGTCTAGATAGAATATTTAATAAGTCTGTGGATGAGCACCCAGCCTACACCACTATAAGGAGTATGGCATACTTTTATCTTGGTGGGTGGCACTGAAAGATTTTGGACATTATGTCTTGGTATTATTTTGCTGTATGTTAACACACTTTCTACCATGAACAGTGCCTGTTACAGCAGCATCTAAAAGTAATTCTTGCTGAGTAGGCCGTATTTGGCTGTTGGCTTAACTTGTTTTGGTGCGTAATGTTTTTCGTGGGTAAGATTCAGCGACAGAAGCTGATACCTAAGTAACGTCACTGCTTGCGGCTTTTTATAACTCACAACGTTTTATAACTTGACTTTTGCCTGGTAGTCTTGATGTTCTTTATTTTCATGACGTCTTGGTCTTTGTTGAAAAATTTCAATGACATTCAATTCTGCAACTTTATGTACACAGCTCTGTTTTCCATGTTATATTGAATTAATGACAAACACATTTGGAAGACCAGAACAACAGGTTGTTGTTGTTGTTGTTGTTGTGTATATTATTAAGCTGATTTATCTCCATAAACAAAAAAACGGCAGGAGAAAAAGATGAGCACATATTTTTTTGTTTGTTTTGTTTAATTTGCTCAATATATTAAACCGGTACTGGTGTGTACTGAGGGTGCGGAGTGGTGGGGTACTGGCGCGGTTATCTGTCTAGTGCCAGGGGCAGACTTGAATATGGCCCAGCCCAGCTGATGCCACTGCCACTTAGTTTGTCTTGCTTAGTAAAATCCCGATTGTTTTGCCTTTCTGGTACTGGGTAGTCCTGGATAAAGGGCCATTTAGCAGGTGTGTGCGTACGTGCATGTGTGCTGTTTATTAAACGTTCTGTTCAAAGTATTAATTTTGCTAACCGTAGATTTTAATTACATTTTTACTTGCTTAATGTGGGCAACTGTTAGTGCACTGCTGTGCCTTGTTGTCCGGTTCTATTGCTATTTTATTCATGTGTATTTCCTGCTTGTTTTGTGAACAAATAATCGGATACGGATACGGAAATGCAAATGTCATATAAATTATTTAAAAGATGGTTTACATTGCAGCCAGTGCATCAAAATTGTCTCTGTCTACTTTTTTTTAGTTCTTTTAGCTGCGCATGTTCCTTCAGTCTTTGTGCATTATGGCGTGAATGAAATAAGTTTAAGACAGAAAGTTGTGACGGTGATAGAGTTTACAGACAGCTCTACAATGACGGCCGATTGGACAAGTGATTTCTCTGACAGTGATGATGATCTTGATCGTGATGCTGACAATACCACACAGCAAAGAACGGTATGCAGATAGCTTTGTATTGTCAGTCTCTGACAGCTGTTGTGATTTTGAATAAACAGCATCTAACACCAATACTTTTCTGGCAGTTTAACATTTACATAAAAGTGGTGAAAGTGCCGCATGTACTAATTTTGGACAATGCATGGATTTTTTTTCGACAGAGGATGACAGTGGCCTGTGGTCTGTCATTTCTAGAAAAATATCTGTTTCACTGTCTGTTATTTTCACTGTCTGATATTTTCACTTAATAAACAGCCTTTTAGAGTTTTTAAAAAAGACTGTGATCAGAGTATAAGTGGTAGCTATCGCTGCCCAATTGATATTTTTTGCAGTTATATTGATTTATACTTATTTTAACACCCGTAAAGTAAAAGCAAATAAATTTTATTTTGTAAACAAGTGTAATGGAAACTATTGCTTTAGTGCTTTGACAATGTTAGTTGGGTGATAGGAAACACATCCAGACCATACAAATCTGTGTTACTTTTCTTTTCAGAGATTGCAAATAAAACTGAGCGGGAATTGGCTAAGCTAGGGTCACCTAGAAATTGGCCATGAAACCAGTGGTTGTAAATAACATAGAACTGTGGTTTTAAATAAAGCATGCAACACTGTGAGAGCGAAAGTAGTAGTTTGTGTGTGTGCGTGTGTTATTGTTTCCAGTCGCTGTTCTATGAAGACTGATTGTTGCCAGCGTTGCCAGTGTCCAACACCTTTTTTATTCTTATGTTTTGTGATCATTCTTAAGACATATCAAGCAATGTGTTTGTTTTGTTTGTATCATCATTTGCTTTACATACATACATACATATTTACTTAAAATGTTATAGTGCCCAGTATACATAAAATAGATCTACTGTGCATTACAGAAGTTCAGATAAAAACGATAAACTAATTAAAGCAATGTTAAAAAGATGAGTCTTTAATGTGCGTCGGAAAGCAGGTTGTGAGTCAATGCTTTAACTCATGTATATTGTGTGTTATATTTGTATGTGTGTATGGCATACAATAATACAATATAAGAAGTTAAATGCCCTTCTTATAGAGATCTATCACGATGGTGCTAAGCAGAGTTCTCCATATGCGCTGCCAAACAGTTCGGTTTTAAGATTATTATAAAACTCATGAACGTCTGTGACAGGTCATGTACAGTCAGTGAAGTTAGATAGTTCCAGACCATAGGATAGGACCTATGCTACGTGGTCCATATCTTATTAGTGTAATTAAGTCAGAACGGGTCACAGAACGAAGATGATGACGACCACCATGCTGGTTATGGCATCAGATTTGGGTACTAGATCGACATGCTGACATTATGTTGCCATGACTCTGAGCAAGTTTTTTCTACAAGCATGTGCCTTTTGTTGCCGAGTGGTATAACTTGATATTTGTCGAAATGTGATGATGCTGTGCTGCATGGAAGGTACAGTACTTGTAATGTGCTGGTCTGACAGAAATTAATTGTAGGCTACAACAAAACTTATGTGCGTCTTTTAATTCCTTTCTTTTCAGTGATTTCTTGGAGACCAACTATCTCAGGATTGACCGGAACAATTTTCACTGAATGATCTGACCTTGTTGCGATCGCTGAACCTGAAAATTGGTGAAATGGCCAACCTCACTTTGATTCGGCACAATGGAAAACGGATTGCAGGATCACAATTCCGAAATCAGAAGATTAAATGCCAATGACTTAGCTGCGTCATGTAAATCTTGGAGATCACTACGTTAAAATTAGCGAATTTACAAAAAAACCCAATTTGTTGCCAATCAAGGCAAAGAAGTTACTTAAAATTTTACAGGTGACTCAACCTGTATCGGTAGTCATGGAAAGCTATATACACCGTGTCCGGAAAAAATGGAACCACTAGTATTTTAGGCATAACTTTGACAAAGTTCAACAAATTTTTGTAATTTCTGGCATAATTCATCTTGACATTTAAGGCAACTGAAAAAAATATAAATGGTGCCATCACTAATTGCACAAGACTACGTAATGATGACGTGTGACGTCATTCAAGATGCCGTTTTCACGCTGTCATTGCTGCAGCTGTGCATCAGTGACATCGTCATCTTTCAGCTGTGTCAGGGTGGACGGTTGTCATTTCGAGCACTGCTTTTCATTCTGACATTGTGTTTTTGTGGTAACTGCACCCTTTGAAGACTGAACAGTTGTAGGTTGATATTCCGGTCTGATTTTTTCGCAGTTGTCAGTTATGACGTGCGTTTTCATACATAACGATCGTTTACTTCACAAGGTAAAGTCACGACAGTGATTAGATGCGGCGGACTTTTGTTGTATTTGTTGTGTTCGTTTGGTTTCGCATTACCTTAATGATATTCTGTGCAAAAATTACAACTATATATTTCTGATTGTCCAAGTTATGCCTAAAAAATAGTGGTTCCATTTTTTTCCGGACACGGTGTATATCCAATTAAATTCAGCTGTTCCATACATGTTGCTATTTACTGGTATGCTGGGCGGGCTACATGCTAGCTTTGCCACACATCTTTAGTTGCAGATGTTTTGTCTTTTTCATATTGCTGACGTTTGTTTTTTGTAGTATTTTACTAATGTTTATGACACTTTACTAAATTATGTCTGTTGCTGTTACTGCATTTTGCCATTTATTCTTATAACCAACTTAAAGGAGATCATATACATACATGAGGTGTTTCCATGTTGCGATGTATACACAGAATGGAATGTTTTGCATTTTAACACAGTGGTATTGTCTTTAGATGCCAACTTTGTTTTATGTTTTTGCTATTGTTGCTGACAAACTAAATAGGTTCAGGTAAATAGGAACAGTAGATGGTTAAAATATTTGGGGCTTGGCTTCATTCGAAAGTAGGATTCAAATATTCACTCCTGGAAACATTACAGTAGTATACTTTATAGTAACTATGAAATGGCATTACAGAATGTCAGAAACACTGTGCAGGCGCTGGGGCCTAATGCACCCTAGAAACATTGTAGATTTTGGCTCTATATATGCTGTGGTTCCAAAAAACCAGACCTATATGATATTTTCGAATGACTTCAACAAATTAATAATTATTAATTTATTATTAACATTATTAATCATTTCTGGTACTGTGAATCTACAAAGGGTCTTTGGTCTTCAGGTAGGTAATTGACAATTTTGATAAAACAGCTTACCACCTTACAAATATTTCCATGACAATCATTTACAGTGGACGGCGTTAATCAAGGAAATTGATCTGTATTAGTTTAAAGGTTTTAGAAGTAACAGACTGGTGAAAGAGTTGTAACAAAAGGATAGAAAAAGACAACTTCAAATTATTTTTTTAATTTGAAAGAAAACTGCTGCAGTGTCCAAGTCCAATGTTGGCTGGCTTATAGCAGAAAGTTGTTGATAAGGCGATTGACAGATGGAGACGACCTTTCATAGCCTGTGTTCATGCAAACATTTATTGTAATAATGGTTGCAAACGTTATCCTTAAACATCTTAATGTTGAATAGTAGAACATTTCATTATTTCTCGTAATATCTTGTTACAGTAATGCTGGGGTCCTGGTTTTTTGACGCATAGTGTAAAATAGAATTCGCCTAAGCTGGTACCTTGTTATGTTGAAGTTTTAAAGCTACGCATTGGAGACTATTTGTAGATTCTGTCTACCAAAAATTGTTGATATTGACCAACATTTGCTGAAGTTATTTGGAAATATAGCAGGGGTCCGGTTTCTTTGAACCACAGTGTAGACTGTAGATTGCTTAGTTTATCACTTGCTTTTTTGCCCGGGACAAGCGCTTACTGTAGTTATTAACTTATTATCTTTATTGCTCCCTGTAATATAAACAACGACAAATGGAAATATTAAGCTTATAGCAAAACGGGTCTTCGAATTGATTTGCGTAGCCCAAATTAGTTTGCGTTAGAAATCAATATGTTAACATTAGTCCACCAAAAACAGATCACCAAAAACAAATCAATTTTTATAACTAATTCCGATAAGCTCATAATTAAAATTTTTGCGGTAAACATAATATATCGCTTAGCCACTGAGGAGTGCAAACTATTGTGATCAGTCTGTCTATATTGTGTGCATATATGCCGCTCACATATCTCGGAAACAACATGTGCCAACTTGACGAAAATTTTTGTATGCCTACATGTTACCTGTGGCCGTGACTCTTTCGTCCTTCATTGACTGTGTAACACATTATGTACTTCCGGTTTTGCCGACGACGTCATGTTTCCCAATAGTGCCATGCGGCATATACAGTCAGGCATAAAATGGTCATTTAACGAAAGGCATTGAAACCTCACAGCAAGAAATTTCAATCACGGGCAGGAATCCCTCATGCCCTTTTCCCACTAAAAAAAATCTCGCCCGTCGATCGGCATTTGGCAAGTC
>Ga0209782_1002186_pt1 | contig 10779 bp, 10 predicted proteins | sample WorMetmaBAHAMAS1_FD_187390 | JGI IMG/M metagenome (GOLD analysis project Ga0209782, IMG submission 187390) | Marine gutless worms symbiont microbial communities from Max Planck institute for Marine Microbiology, Germany - Inanidrilus... | ecosystem: Host-associated > Annelida > Digestive system...
ATGCTATAAGATCATTCTCGGGCAGGTACAGAGGGCTCACCTGTGTCCTCTTTCAAATGTGACAGGCCATCACACCCGGACTGGGGGCATCTGGGTGTGGTGAGAGCCGCCGGTGCGGATAACAGATGGCAGGGGCCAGCGGTCCTATAGGAGGGCCGCAACTTGGCACCCTGCCAGAGAAACCCGCCGGCTAAGCTGGGCTCTATAAATATACAGTACAAGCTCCAGGGTTAGAGGGGAAGCGCACTGGCCAGGCCTAGACCTCAGTGCTGGCGGTGGCTGAATGCACGTCGAAAGACTGCCAACAGTCTACCGCCACCCCTGATAGAACGAACGAACGACATTGGCATCAAAAACGTTAGAAAAGACAACAGACCAATCGCTCCGTTGCAATGCTGAACAACGGTCGGTGGTGGTATCGCGGTCCTTCAAGCTCCACGAACTGTGTCGACAAGTTAGCCGCCAAGTTGCCGATTGAGCGGCAGCCGAACACAGGAGCAGGCGAGTGACGCAGCACTGAATAACTGCCAATGTGATCACCGGTAGTCATGTCTTGGACCGAGCTTTCAACTTGACACCACATACACAAAATCAATTCAGCAACCACTTCTCTGGTCTAGCTAATTCGACTGTGACTGTGTTGGTTTTTTTTCACATTTTCAAAGGATACTTTCCGCAATCTGAAGTAGTATTAAATTACAAAATGCAACGACTAGACACCATAAATACCATCACTTCTGAGAAATGCAAACGTTCCAAGCTTTTACCCAGTCTGAAAACAGTAAGCTTAACTTAGAACAGCTGGAATTGAGACACAAAGGTGAGACTAAAAACAACAGATAAAGCGAATATACAGCTGCTAAGCATGAGTACAATAGAAATTATGCCATGCTTGACTGTAATAGATGTAACGATGCTTACAACACAACTTAGATTACTCCATGCTTTAAAATTATAAATTTATCATAACAAATGTTTGAAAAAAGTCTATAATACTTTTGTAAGCTTAGTGTTCAAAGAGTTCATAGTATGTTAGTGTAGGAACAGTATCTATCTCAAGAATGACTGTAGGTGCCATAAGAAGAAATACTGACTGAAACACTGATAATGAAAACTCTTTGAAACAAAAGTTAATTTTTTCAAAATATTTGATACAAACAATTTTGATAATTTATTTTATTAAATTTAGCTCACAAAGACATGGATCAGCACCAATGATGTACCATTATTTCAATTTTAATGGTGATTATAGTGAATAATCACATATTAATTGCTTATACGCACAGTTCTGTAACTGTTATAGAACAATTTCAAAACTTACTGTCTCGTAATATGTCTGGCAACTTTTTCAGTGAGAAGACCTGTAATCACCAGCAAATGTTAAAGATAAAAAAATTACAGTAATGTTAAAAAAGGTAAAAATCACTGTTTACCAGAAAGGGCTCATTCAAGGTCGCACTGATTACTTCAGCAACAATTTTTTACCTGACTGTGGTAATGACTGCACTAGAAGAATTGATTTTATCTATTTAGAGTTTCCAAATCAGGTCAGCTTTTCAGCCACAGTCGACCATCTCAGAAGCTGCTGAACTCTTTGCTTTATTCTAGTGACCTTAAACTCAGACCCATGACCTTCACCTTCAAACTTGACCTAAAAAGGTGAACTACCATGCCAAATATATAAGTTGAAGGTTATTCTGTTCAAAAGTTATTACATGTACACAAGCACAAACACATTGGTCCAACTGCTCTACTTGGACCACAAAAGTGGTCAGTAAAATAATTATAACAATGTTTTACTGGCATCCTTGTGTAAACCCCAAGTGTTGAGAAAATTCACATCACGAAACAAAATCCCCACCAAAAAGACACTAAGAGGACATATGGACATTACTGTGCTTTGTGATTCACAACTTTCCACAACCATCAATAATTCCCTTCCAAAATCCAGTTTGAATTAATTTCTTTATCCGCATTAGGCAGAAAAAAATGACTCACATAACTTTTAGTTCAATGGCTCTCCTTTTCATTTCCTATCCATGTCTTGCTTTTCCTTATTTACCAATTCTCCATATTTATGTTTAAAAACGTTAGCCCTCTCAAAAGAAATTCAAGAAATGACCTACTATTCAATGGCATCTAAAGCTCAGTTCAGTTCAGTTAACAATGCTTCTAGTGTATCTACAGGGTTTATTCTAAATACCCAGAATCAAATTTACAAAAATTAATTACACGTGTATCATTAATTGTGACTAAAAAGATATTTCACCATAACAAATTCATACCATTACAATTCAATATTTTGCAAATGACTGTTTACAAATGTGAATAACTACAGTCTTATGCACACGAATACGTACTGAAATTTTTGCAAGCACAACTATAATCGAGGAAAGTGAGTTTTTGCAGGAAAGAAAAAAAATGGTTAGTGACAAGGCATAACTACACTTAATGAATATTAACAGCTAATTATTAAGCATTAATTCAGTGAAATCATTAGCGGGTAATTAGCACAGCCATATTTACAGGTTTAAAAAGGTTCGTAAGTGCTACAAAGAGCACTGCAACATTTTATAGGAGAGACAGTTTCTTCGATGCAATAAAAAAGCTACTGATTGCAAGTGATACTACAGCAAACCAACCTTTGACATGCGCATCACCATTTGAGCATTCTTCGGTGCACTGAGGTCCATGCGTAGTGATCTCTCGATAAAGCTTCGGCAAAGCACGGTGTAAAACAGGAAATTGTCGACAATGAACTGGTGCCTTACGTCACAAACACAGATAACTTGTGTATGTAACAGTAACAATCAAACACGTTCAAGGACCTCACAAACAGCAGCTCTATAAAACAGATTCAAATTTCACCCAGACATGTAGAGCTAGTTATGAATCAACAAACACCATTTCTAAGTGTGCATGCAGATCGTAGTAAAGTTTGATCACTCTCAGATCTTTATAGCAGAAAACAAAACAACATACTCTTTGACACCTGACATGCCAAAACAAATACTAAAAATACAAACATACTGTTTTATCTGGATAACTCAGACGGCTGTGCTCCAACCAGTCAGTTAATAATAATAATAATAATATCTGCATTGCATGCATTTTGGTGAGCGAAATAAATGATGACAATAATGATGATAATAATAAATATACAGAAATACAATGAAACAAACCATTTCTCATCGATTCTATAATCGACTTCACAGTTGGCGCGCGAATGTGAATCTTTACGTGAATGCTTCAAGTCGGCACAGTAACGCCACGGCTGTATGAAGCTCAACCAGGTTTCCAACACCTCAATGCACATACATAGATACAGTACAACATGCATGTGATAAGGCGTCGTAGGTGGGTGAACAGCCAGTAAATCCGCGCCAAAAGTAAAGCGAATCACCAGAGAAACTCGAGCAAGCCCTTGTCTTGGGAGATGTCATTAACAAGTAATTAAGCCGCAGTATCAAAGATAAGACCATGACTAACAACATATGTTTACTGTGAACTTGCAACCGATACCGTTGACATCTGGTTGAGTAATGATGCTCCGTCCTGGCTGGCGGTCGTTAATGACCACCGGAATGTAAAGCATCGCAATTTACTCCTGACAGTGACCAACATCTAAGCGATTCGGAGTGATGCAAGTATTTATCATGCGTACCATACTGTACAGGCATTTATAATACGCACAATGCATATGCAGCAACCAGCACATTAAACGAATTTAGAACTGAGCCTTCCCGTCTCGCTCATGACACGAACACAGGTTTCAACATTATCGTGTCAATCGGGACATTTCCATATACTTTAAACACGATTCATCACAATTTAACAAGCAGCAATAATCTGTCAAGTAGTTTTACATCAGTACAGTGCAACGCACCATGCGAAACATGCTGTCCAGCGGCCAGTAGTCAAAGTTGTATTTCAAGAACACATAAAGACTCTTCTGCACATACTGCGGCCAAACTCGCCTACGCACACAACAGATGCATATTTCCCCCTTCCACACTGAAGAACAAAAAACCGTCTCATACAAAAATGCCAAGTTCATGGAAATGTTTCTTTATTTCTTATGGTACAATATGAAATGGAAATTGGAACAATTTAAGAGACTGGTAGACATAAAACTGAACTTCTGCATGGATTTGTAGGAAAGAAAATTGGATGGTGATGAGAATGAAAAGCTACAAAGACAGGTGGAAATGGGCGTTGGTCTCTATATGTACACAAATTCATATAGCCAAACTTCTAACAGCCACCATTTTTTTAGAAATCAAAGTAATCAATGGAAAAGTTCAAATTTTAAGCTGCAATTTTCACGGAGAAGTCACAAATGACCATTACAAGCTTTGCACATATTAGCATGTTGATACATACGCACAACCAATAAAAAGCCATTATAAGGTCAATGATGCTAGCCAGCATGCCCAGTTAAGAACTAAACAATTTTACTGGAGCAATGTTTTAGTTTCCGTGTGTCATTGCTAACGGTATTACTGACACAAACGAATGTAAGCTGAAGTTCAACAAAAGCCGAGAACATGTTTGAATAGACACAAGTTACCGCTTCAAATCAGTCCACTGTGAAATAATCATTGTACGGGGTGCATCTTTAGCGGGTGATGAGTTGACGAAGTAATGAAGATGTTTAACAAGCATACGCACCATGCGCACATGCTCTCCTGACTACATCCACACATAGCATAGCAACTGTCATTTAACAGCCCCTTTTCCTGGGCAACACGAGTAAGTCAGCACCTTAAAAAACTTCCAATTTATTATAATTACTAGGAAGTATTATTTAAAGATTGCCATTTGAAGTAACAGTATTATGGTCACAATGTTGGCTGGGTGAAAAGAATGGCAGACAGCGCATAAATATCAGTGCTACTAGCCGCAAAGTTTCCGTTCCAGAACAAATGCAGGAAAACCGACAGAGACGGGCTAAGCCAGGTTCACCTCAAAAACAGCAATTAAAATGGAGATAAAAGTAGTGGCAATGGATACAGTGATAATATCAAAAAATGTTGCAAATATATTTTACAGAGTCAAGGTGCTAACTGCATCGAATATTACAAAGACTTTTCGACTCATGGCGGCTTTTTGTGAAATATTCTGTAAATATATGACTGACTGACTGTAACCGTTAACAATATTGCCAAGACAGGCAGTTGAGAGCACAAACTGTCTAAAACACTTCACTCACTGTGCAAGCAAATAGTGAATAATATCAATAAACCACTCACAGACGATGTCAATGATGTCGCCAATGGATTGCAACTTTCAACACCGGTATAATGGTTCAGATAGAATTCAACCAAAATCTATTAATACAATACATTAACAACTCACATCACATGTTAAACACGTATTTAGAGAAAATACGTAATTATAGTAAGGACAGTAACTCTAAATTTGCAATGTCACAATCTTCAATCCTTTAACACTGCTGGTTGACATTAAGAAAAGCAGCAGCAATGCAGCATCTTCCCTGCAAAAAAACAACCTCAACGGCTTTTTTCAATAGCACTAAAACAGTCATGATAAACAACTGAAAATACTGTAAAGCACAAATTAAGACAACAGTAATATCTATGATGCATACTCCTGCCACAAAGATGTCATTTACGAATCAGACAGTGAAGATGTGTACAATATTTTTTAACATTTCTGTTGGCCCATAAAATGATTAGCTGGCTTATATTCATCTAACAATCTGTTGTTGTTGATGCAGCTATGTAAAGCTGTTATCAACATTTTTTTGACAAAAAGTTATGCTCAACAAAATTAAGTCGATTAATAACACTGAAAATTCAATTGTTGTCAACCAAACTACCGAGATAACTTTCAGGCAGAGATAAGCATGGAGACATGAACACATCGTAAAATCCATTCTCACCTGTAGAAATGACTCCGCACGCCACGTCTCCTGACCAGTACATGCAAGATCAGCAGCTGTCACAGCAGTACTGAGTGGTGTTGAAGTCGCTAGAGGTTCAGGCTTAACCAGCAAGAAAGACATATAACCTGGCGGACCGGAAGTATTCTTAGGTGGCGACGGCATCCTCCTAGTGAGCAAACAGCCAAACAACCACATAGAGATCGAAGTTGTAGTATCTGACCAACCGCAGACGAGTAGTCACTATTTGAATCTGCCACGAAAACTATGTTTTAGAAACATGTAAATATTTTCACAGAGTTTTTGAGGAAAGATGTCCGTAAATTTCAACCAATTGTTTTCTGCAAAAGCCATAGAAATTTATCAGCTAAAATGTGATGAGACACGATGCATTTAGAATAATTATACATCTTGCACATTTCACAGAGCAAACAACACGCTCCGTTCTCTATGACGCTCACTGAACAAACCAGTTTTGTGAGAACAGGCTCGACTGGCACTCGGCCGCATAAGACCGAGGTGGTGAAACGGGAGCAGGAGGCAATAGCGGTGCACTCGAGCAGTCGAGCGACAAGAAATAATTGAGATAGTCGTCCAGCAGACACGGATACACAAAGTCGCGTGCACTGTTCCATGCAGTCTGCTATAAATCACATGCAACACTGCATGCCAGCAACTAGGTCAAATCAAAAGACAAATTACTGTAAGCAATCAGCAAATGTTCGCTATACTAAATATGAAATATGTTTAATGGCCATCTTAATGGTGAACCTGGGTTAAATTGGTTCCTGTTTAGTTTTCCTCACCTGTTCCAGAAAGGAACCTTTGGGGATAAAGGTCGCTTTTGCAGGCCAGATGCCTTTCCTATCAAGTACTGAACAGTGGTGAAGCACTAAAAGAAACCAAAAAACACCCAGCAGACCACAGAAAGTCACCCACTGGCTCATCCTTTCTTCATCAACCTTGTACAACTGTGCGAATGTTGTGAAGACAGTCAGCTGCGATCTAGTGAAAGATGCAACTTTGTGGTCAAGCAAACTCGGCTGCACTTGGCAAACAAAGCCAGCTCGGCGGTTGCTGGACCACACGTGTGGAATGCTCTACCAACTGACATTAAACAGTCACCATCACGTGTCAGCTTCCATAAAAAACCGAGGACTCATCTGTTTAAGTTTTAGTGCATTTTTAGATTGTCTCGCTGTTTTTAGCATTTTCATGTTTGACTTTTGTTCCACTTAGTTGTACGGCGCCGCTGAGCCTGCGTAAGGGTAGCCTTATTGATGACGATATGCTGCCACTAGCAACAGAAGCAGTGTCTAAAAAACCTCGGAAACATGATCAGCAGCTGAACATTATTAATCCTGCATAGCATACTTTCTGCACTGATTGTAAAGAAAACAATCTCAAATGATGTGTTATGCAGCAATCAAAAACAATCTACATCATAAGAATGTACACAATGCCATAAAGATCTAGTACACATACCCTTCTAGAGGCATTTACACTTTGAAAGGCTTTTGTGTTGACAAGAAAATATGCAAAGTGAAACATATAGAATTCAAAAGCATCTACAAAGACAAATAACCACAATACATCTGCCGTAATGTAATACTGCCCATTACAATGTAAGAAGTCGATAAGAGCATTCTGCCTGTAAAAACTGAGTGGTGAGGTGCTGTCTGTCTGAAGCAAAGTGCAAATAGTTTGCATATGGTCCAGAAGATACCACTATTATCCCATCGTCTTTTGCTTTACTAAAACCCAAAATACTGTTTAACCTTCTGGTACCAGCTTTGCAACTGTTTGACTAATGTACAGTAAAACTAGTCAAACCACAACTAGTATCTGTGTGATGCACCAATTATCAAAAAGCTTGACATAACTGCAACTCAGTAAAGTTCAGAAATGGCTATTCCTAGTCAATTACGGAACAAATCATAATATACCTGGTAATTAAAAATAATTATTTATAAATTACAATCAAACCGATCAAACTGACCAAGTAGTAAGACAGCACACTGTTTTCCTGGCGGATTCAACTGAAGCTTGTCCCGATATAATGGCAGAATGCAGCCATCATCTATTTTGCACCGACTTGGAAACTACCACAACAAAGTCACAAGCGATAAATAATAGTAGCAATACTGATCTATAGGTCAGAATGACCAGTAGAGGTTATACTGACCTCTAATCTATACTGACCACTTATCTGTAGGAGCATGGTAACTGCACACAGCCTGTAATTTAAAACAAAAGAATCAGCTATGATCGATAAACGACACAATCCTCTCTGTGACAGTTAAGTGTTGTAAACACAGGTAGCTGCAAAGTGTAAAATGATCGAACTTAATTAGTAACACTTCTTCTTAACAAAAACCTGCTGTGATAAATATACAGGGTGAGCCAAACAACACAGCTAAGTTCACAGTTGTTCGACAGTAAAGAACCTTTATTTCTGCAGATACCCAAATTCCCTTACAGCACAATGTTGGATAAGCCAAGGGTTGCCCCTCTGCAGGAAACCCAACTCCGTGCTTTCAGCCATTCTTGATATGGGGTGCGGACATTTCGCCGACAAGACGTTTCGCCGACAATGTCGGACATTTCGCTGACAAATAGGCCTATGCGTGGCATTTGTGAACGTTCTAGACAATCACGTGTGATCGAAATCTTTGACATGAAAGGGCATAAAATGTTGTAAAACTAAATAATACTTAAAATAATTGTTTTAGTTAACTATACATAACTGAACACTAAACTAGAACTAGAATGAAATGGATGAACAGACACAGATAGACAGACGGATGGAGACGATTGCATTTCTTCCCATGCTAACACAGTCAGTATTAATACCGTTAGGCCGACAGTACTGGGTTTTAAAATAAAATAAAAGAAGACACTGTAAAAATCATAATTACTAAAACTGAGAAAAGACATTTTTATGTACCTGTATGTTCATAGGCGTTGATCCCATAAGTTAGAGATCCCCACTCTCCAACCTACCCCATGTTGGGACACACACAAAATTTTGGTCGTAAGGCTTGGATCATCACGTAAGTTCGACTAATTACTGTGTTAACACGTCTGCATGAAGCGGCGGAACGACTTCTTCTGGCGACCAGATGAAGTCGTGCCATCGACACTGGTGGTCTGTTTGAAGACTGTTCGACTTCGCAATTTCCTGAAGTTAACCTTGTGGCAAGTTGAACGGGGAAGTCGCGCGACACGCCGACATCCTTGCAACGATCCTAGCGAGGATGTTGCTGTCGGTGTCATGGAATGCGGTCTTTATGCAATTGCATGTGTCAGCAAAACGTCCAACATTGTCGGCGTAACATCTGTTGGCGAAACGTCCGTACTCCCTTTATATATATTACAACATGTGACACATGGCAGGAGAGACACTTAGCTCTAGCATATACTGCACTAACGTAGTGTCTCGCGATGATACTGACTTTAAAAATGACATACAAACAACAAATGGCAGAATACCGGTAAACAAGATACAGGAAACTCATATCGACAGCTTGAATCAGCTGCTAACTTGTAGACAACTCGCAACAATGATCCTTCAGGTCCAAGCAAGTCACAGATTACATTGAATTCCGACTGAGTGACATAAGCCTGTGGACCAATAAAGCAGCCATATGAAGCACCAGATGCTGCACCGAAACCAAATATGTTCTCGATGATCACAGGCAGCACATTGTACAAATCCTGTAACAAAAAACACATCCAGTCGTACAGCTTTGTATGTCGGACTGCCACAGTAGATGATTTTTATCAAGATCTTTGGCATCAAAAAACTAGTCCTATCTACCCCATTTGTATTTGGTGCCCATGTTGGGGTAGACTAGTAGGAATTTGACCACTCCCTAAGCCATCACACAGCAGTGACTCAATGACAACAGATTTAGAAATTACAGTTTATCAATAAGACATCAGCAAGCAGTGGATAGACAGATGGAAAGTTACACGCTGCAACGGCTGTTTAGAAGTGAACCTTGGTTACTGAACCTGGGTGCCATATTAACCTTCTTGTACCGGTTTTGGAAGAGCAACTCTCGGGAACCTCTTGAGACTTCGGCACAGATATTACAGGCAGCTATATCAGTATCATGCTCTGCATATTTCTGACATTTCAACGCGCAATATTTATAAAAGCGACAAACGAACCTTTGGTGCATGCTGCCGCAAAACACAGTCGAGCTCACAGCAGCGCTGGTATAATGGCCTTTCAAATACTGCATGTATACGAGCCTAAAACAACAGCATTAAACTGTTAAAAACCATCTGTATTTCAACGTGACACTTGATTATACATTAATGCTCACATAAAACAAAAAACCTTTAACACTCTGCATACTGTTATTCTAGGGTTCAGATGGGCTCATCTTGAGCAATGTTTGTCAGCTACGCAACTCCTCACGGGTCACAGCAGGTTGCCCAGTATATTTCCAAGATAAATTAAGCCATAGTGCTATGTTGTATACAGTGTCAAGAGTATTCTGGGTTATGGTACAGTCAGAGTTAGGGTTAAGTATTATGAGAGAAGCAGAGCTCATGGTATATAACATTTTGCCATTATTCACTGTGCACATGCAAGGTGAATATGTAAAACACAAATGAGTACAAGACAAAGCCTTGACTTACATAACTGTTACATTTAACTATACTGCACTGCATAGTCATATATATTTAACTTAAATGCATCTATAGATAGTCGCAGATTCCTAGATATCAACGTGTAAACAGATAATTGTAATTAAGGGACTCGAAACCGGACACAGGAATGACACAGCATAACTATTAACTAACTAGAATCAGCTTAAGGCTGGATCGCACAGCCCGACGCCATGGGGGGAGGGGTGTGG
>Ga0209782_1002187_pt1 | contig 10777 bp, 5 predicted proteins | sample WorMetmaBAHAMAS1_FD_187390 | JGI IMG/M metagenome (GOLD analysis project Ga0209782, IMG submission 187390) | Marine gutless worms symbiont microbial communities from Max Planck institute for Marine Microbiology, Germany - Inanidrilus... | ecosystem: Host-associated > Annelida > Digestive system >...
CAATCAAAGAGTATATAATTTAAAGTTGTTGTTGTTGTTGTTGATATTCTCTAACGGCCTCAATCGTGCCAGGTATATTCGCAAGTGTTTACGTTACAGTAAAAACGTCACTCATATAACACAAAATATTTAGCGTCTTAACAGTTGAGTCTCACTGCAGTGAGCCATCATCCAGGTGAAAATTGCAAAAAAAGTGCGAGTAAAGCTGTTCCAATATCCAGTCTTCCATTCCTATGTCAGTATTCCACACCATTTTATGTTCGAGTACTTATACAGACATTATTCGATTACTCAAAGCTAGCAAAAGTAGTTAAAAAGTTATTAAGTAAGTAAGTGGCATTAAAATTTTATTATTGTGGCAGTCTGTTTCTTACATGTTTCACGAATGTCCGTAGTTTGACAACAAGTTTTATTGTTGGCTGCTATTGCATGTTGATGTTTATTGTGATAATTTGATTCATGCCATGTAATCAATTAATTTTGTTAGTGAATATTTCTATTTAGCTCTAACTGACATATAAAAATTAAAAATAAATATTGGTTGATATTAAATATTCGCGGTTCAAGTACTCACTACTCAAGCTTAAAAGTAAGGCTCCAGCTATCCATGGAGTAGTTGGTGCTAGTTGAAGTTAAGACTACAAAAAGCTGGCTGAGATCAAGTCAGTGAGTAACTACAGAATACAGACGCAAGTTAAACACCTTAAAGTCTACATTTATTTTACATTAATTATACTCAAGAAAATTTATCATTTTATTTCATGCAGTGATATACATGTAGTGTCAATTAGTTACGACTGGTTGTAAACTCAAATTTAGCATCTTGATAATACCAAAACTGACAGACAAATTGCGAGGAGTTTCCTAAAAAGAGAACAGACTGCTTGTGAATAACTATTATATGCAGAGGTCAAGCTTTTTTATTTTCAGTCTCATACTAACAAGCCTAAGTGAAGTCTTGTCTTTAGGTTTGATTAATCTAGTCATGCACCATGATTTTGACGTTTGCATATGTCAAGTATCTCAGAGTTAAATTAAACAAAAGCAAAAAGTGCAAGAACACGCTAAAAAACACAACAAATACTAAAGAAATAAATTCAGTATTTACATGTAATATGTTTATGTAGAACACAATCACACACTCTGTTCTCATTTTTCCCGATACGTTGTACATAAAGTAACACACACACATACACATACTTCAATTACAAGCACAGTGAGTGTGTTATTGCCTATAATCACAGACACATTCACAAACCTTTAAGTAAGTAAGCAAATGCTGGTGCACAATAGCACAATAGTATCGGTCTATTTTATCAACAAAACACTAACAACAGGCACAACGAACAAATGAATTGTCATCTCGATAAAACTGGACCTAAAAACACTCCACAAATCGGCATATGTGTCAAACACGTGCATCACTAACTGAACCTTTAATGAACTGGTGAGTTTATCTTACAGCTAAACGCCTTTTTATATCATTCAATCTGTCTGAAAGCTTGGACATGATGACAATGTATGACAGAGAGTTTCTCTGAAGCACTACAGCATTTAATAACAAGTTGCTGCAACAACAGAAGCAACAGCCCACATCGCCGCCATGCAAAGGTCATTCAATCGCATTCGCCCGGTGGCGCCATATGCACCCCATCTAATACACCATTCCTTGGGTACTCACAAGTGAACATCCGAACGGCATCTTGATCGTTTCAGCGACTGTTGCACAGTTGAGACCAACACACAGATAGACTATGATGCTATGCGTAGGCATACCTGTCATCATCTACGTTCTGTGTAGCTGGGGGGGGGGGAATCCCATAGTAATTGCACCACACGTTAATCCATATCTGTTGCCGATCCCGGTAACACTCTGCATGCGCTGCGGGCTGACAATAATATAACAATAACTGTATATTGCAGCCAGCTGACAAATGCTTCTGAAGTGGCGACTTCATTGCCACTTCAGCCACTTCCGACGGCCATACAGCCACACAGTGACAGTGAGTTAGCTTTCAGCATGGTTCCCATTAGCAATCTGTAGTTAATAACTATTGCTGGAAAATGCACCACTGTTGAGACAGCAGACAGACAGACAAATCGCAGCGGTGCTTAATGCCCCCCCACCATATGTGGAGGGGATAATAATGCATGTTATGATACTAGCAGACATAACAAGGCTGTTGACTGTACGTAAATTCAACCTAAAACTGATCATATGTCACACACCAAAGCACTATTTACACTGTCACCACTGAATGACAATGTCCGTCACAACAAAATCACACGTAAACATTGTTATAACAGATACGACAAAGACCACCACAGTAAACAATTTAACTGACAGCAGAAATAACATCACCTGCTATCTCTGCTTCATCAAATACTGACTTGATTAACCGCAGACTGCAAGGCATATATCTAATGAGGTTATTAAAAACCTGCTCATGAAAAAGCAGACTGTTTCAAATAAGTTCATGGAATTTATAGGAGACACAAGTACATGTAATTTGAGGGAGACGCAAACAACAGTACCGTCATTTGTTGTGGCAAGGACTGGACTGCTAATATCTGCCCATATCATTATTCACTATTAAAATGCAGAAAAACGATGATGACAATAAAACAATTACAGGAAGGAATATGTAACTACTTAAAATAAAGATTCACAAAGTGTAAAAAGGCAACTGTGGATTGCAGACTTTGCCGCATTGTGATGAACTCCACCAAACACCAGTTGTCTGACGTCCAATTGGTGCTGCCACCTGAAAAAAACTACCAAAATATCTTGTCATGCTTGATTCTGGCCCACTAGCGCCATGCTCTGAAAATGTGATGTCATACACAAAAATGAAAGTAGTTTTTGTATTGCAATGCCGTCAGAGGAGGACTGAGCCATTGCCACAGGTAGCATGCACAAAAAATGTGTGGTAAAAATCGGCCGTGTAGTTGTTGAGTTATGCGAGCAGACAGACAGACAGACAGACAGACAAACAAACTGACATACTCATCACAATACTTTGCACTCCCCACGGGGGCTAAGTAACAAACTTGTGATGTCATACTGATAAACAACTGTAAGTTAATTAACAGCCATTGCCACAAATATCTGAGATTATTCAGTGACTTCAAAATTTTTTAAAGTTTCTTAGAACACTGAAAACACTGACTTGTCAATAAAATAACACACAAGGATTTTCAAGAAACTGCAAAAATTTGTCACAGAAAAACCTAGAATGAACCAGATCAGTGTGGGAAAAAAACTGAAAAACCCAGCTTTTTCCCACACTGATCTAATCTGATTTGTTTTGATTTGGGTCATCACTCAAGTCATGTGATACCCAATACACGAATAATAGCATAACAATAGCATAACCATGCAGTGATACATGGCTGAGAAATGACAGCACTGTCAGTCACAGCACAACGCAGAACAAGAGCACACAACTTAACAGCTATATTGTCATACGATCTACTCACTGCATCACAGTGCTAGCATTCCAGTGTGGCAGGTTGACAGAAGGGAAGTTGACTCCCGCAACAGTAAGAAAAGACAGTCAATTTTGCCAGTTTCACAAAACTAGAAAAGCTGTCCTCGATCAAGGATTTGAGGTCAGACCGACCGCTTTATCACGTCCACAAATGCTAGACTGCATCACTGACATCGGCATCAAATGTGACACACTGCAGGCATTGCACGCAGCAGTGACAATAAATATGTACTTGACCAGTGGCCATGACTTTCAATCGCAGGCGAGCTAAGATTATGACACATACACATACAAAAACTCACCTGCAAAGACCAGTTGATTCAAAAGATAGAGTGGAAACAAACGAATGCACAGATGGACGGATGCTACAAACTGCTTTACATTCCCGACTGACGCAGTACGAATATCACAAGTAAACAGCATTTATGCTAAATTTGATTTAAATTTTACTCTGCATTTAACAACTGTGATTTTCACAATTTTTTTCTGGTCCACGGGACATGCCGACCTCATCTGCATCTACACGCCAACCAAACTGTTTTTAACTGTCATATCCGACTGATCCACGGCGACATCATCCAAGTGAGAGGCAACATACAGTGTAGTTCATCATGATCGGTGAGAGTATCACGTGAGAACAGACTGCAGATCGGTGGGCAGACTAGTCACAATGTTCTCAATGTGTGAGCGCAGTGTAACGGCAACATCGTCGGACAACGGCAGACGATTGGACTGTAGCACCGTCTGTCAACCACAGCTCCACTGTAGATAAATAAACTAGCAAAGCCTAGCATATAGACCATTTCTTCTTCTGTGCTATATCGGTTTTAATAACTATTATTATTATTATTATTATTAATAGCATGATATATACCACACACGTCGTGCTTACACTACGAGCATAATGTCCATCCGTCTGTCTGCAATATTGGTGGATTGTGATCACATAGTGCAACAAAAGTGGAAATCAGCTAAGGACAGGTCGGTGTCTTGGCTAACTGTGAATTGAAGCCAAGCCAAATCGTGGTATCCCATCATCCCAAATTCTACTGAGGAAGACCAGTGTGGTAACAAAGATTAAGCTGACTACTTAACAGCCTTCTAGTGTACTATAAACATTATATTTCATATTACATTGCAACAAGTGAGTTCAATGCGACCCGTTTACCAGTTTTTCTCGTAGTCGAAGTACAAGATCCACAACTTCTACTTCCTTCTTGTCTTGAATCCACTTCACGAGGTCCTGAATAAAACACTGTTACCGTGTGACACCTAATATACAAATTGAGTCGTGCTGTGACTTCACCTTTACAGCTGCAAGACAACTCTCAAAACACTACGTATATATCTAAGTCTACTGCATGGAACCAAACAATGATAGGCACACCACCATACCAAAGTCAATAGGTGTCAAAGGCAATTTCGAGCACTTCTGGTTATTGCAGCATGCTGATAGTTGGACACAACTGGCAATATATAACTTCCTATTACCATTCTATAGTGATCTTAGGCAAAACTGCTGTATAGTTATAAGCTGTAAAATTCAGCAGAATCATTATTCCAACAACATAAACAACAAGAACATTTGGGAGATTTACTATTTATGTAGACGTTTTCACTATGTGATACAGTTAAAAATGTAAGTAATTAAATAAGTATCTATGAAAAAAAGTAAAAAAATCTTGTGCCTAATTACACAGAACAATACTTAACCATTAGTGATGTACAGAAAACTTTCCTGTTGAGATCAACATAAAGACAAGAAATCTTTTATGGATCAAAATCAAATATTATATTGTCTTATACAGCTGCCATTCCCATTTACACGAAATCACAAATTCCTCCATAGCAGAATTAGCTGCAGGCATAACTGCAACTACTATTCGTTTACATTTGAAACACAAAGAAAACACAGCTCTGGCATTATCATATTCCTCAAAGGCTTTTTGGTATATGTGCATTTTATGACAAGCAAAGTACAAGAGCATTAACAAAACTGATCTAAACGTACAGTCTGGCAAATGGCCTGGATGTGCAATGCCTGCAGCTTCTGGTTAATTTCTCGACGTCGATTCTGAAGCCAGCACTCAAAGTTCGCCGACGTAAAGAATTTCCTGTATCAACATTCAACAATTATGCTAATTACTGTATTTAAGACATTAATTAACAGTTCAAATATCAAAATTTTCATAACATTCATAAATATCAACCTCGCTGTCAGTGGAAGTAACACGAACATATACATCATATTAACAACTACTTCTCATGCGGATCTGGATGCGTTGCAAATAATTTACTAGAAACAATCGTCTCCAAAATGTCTCATCATGCATCATTAGTCTTCATAAGATTTTTGCATATGTATATTGTCCAAGACTGTTGACTCTTTCAGACTTCTCTGGCAGAACTTTATAGGAAACCACGATCGACAATGAATCCAGTCTCTTGCTTCCCAATTCATCAGTAGTCACGTCATTTAGGACATCCAGAATAATTGGGAGAAAATGTTCTACAGGCTGAATACGAACTCAAAAACAGTGCCCCTGACCAAAAAATCACCCACGTCCTCACTTTGTTCACTAACTGACCACAAAGGGAAGGAAAACCACACGAGATTTACAGTAGATCTTCACTGCCAGCAGCCAGCGAATACCGATATCGACAGTAGTTTAAACAGTGTTGCTATTTTTAAACCAGATAAATATGCGTGGCGTGGTGGTGCAACGGTTAACGAACTGGCTTGCAACTCAAGAGGTCGCTAGTTTGACGCTCGGCCATTCGAGGTAGTAAACTTGGACGAGTTGTTTACACATGTGCCTCTGTCACCGAGCAGTATAATCACGGCAACGATGTCCTGAGGCTGGGAAATAACCAAAGGTCTGGCGTCACAGTGGCCATGCGTCTCAGACTTGAGTGGTTAATCCATCTATGGGCTCAAGGACTAAGCAAGGGAGATGAGTATCCTGGCGTATCGTGCTCTTTATTTTCTACTTATAAATCCGATTACAGAAGTTTTGCATCAGTGCAGTTTAACACAGATGTGATCAACTGACGATAAAATAAACACGTCCCATACCGGTAAAGTCCAACAAGATCTCCTTTCAGAGACGATGTCAGAAGGTGTCGATTTTGCTCTATCATCCTAAAGAAATCTTCCGGTTCAAAGTTTTTCAGGCAAGGCGCACTTTTGTGCGGTGAAATGCACTTCAGTGGCGGCATCAAAGTTCCGAGGTAACTTTCCTATAACGAAACACAATTACGATTCGGTTTCACTCACAAGCAAATGAAATGAGGGCACAGCCAAAGTTTACCATGTTGCAACATTTCCTTTCACTCAACAACGAGTGTTAACACACCAAGGATTTAGTATCTGTATGCAGACTCACTGCAACAATGGAGACCATATTCATTTGAGAACAAGAAAATAATCTACATTGGTGCTTTTACACTTCTCATTCCACTATCTATACAACATTGCTTATGTATTTAACTGTTCTTACCGACAACAATGCTGAACACACGTTAAGAAATACATCATTACTGACACTTTAAAAACTCAAATCAAACAACTGGCATAATTATCATGCACTGGAATGTAATCAAAAATGTCTTAAAGGAAATTAAAGATACAAAACAGCTACAATATTATGTGATAACAGTTGTTAAAATGTCCCAATGTCAGATGGTTTTGCAACTCACATAACTCTAGAAACTTCCTCCTGGCAAAACTCCTCATTATGGTCGAGATTTTATACCATACTGCATTCACCAAAGTTGTAAAGATTACATAACAGAATTTTCATATATTAATTTCATTACTTAATAATTACTGACAACGTGTTACGAAACTGTCATCTATCACTTTAACCTCCTAAAATGAACATCCATCGATATCTGTCCAAGCCGACAAATGGCAGTGCATGCAAGGAGGCTATTAAAGAGAACACAAACCAGTGGATTCATGAAGCTGGTGGTGAGTTTGAGAAGATAGCCCTTCAGCAACGCATCCTGAGCTTCGACCGGCCGACGACCCTGACAGCCCTGTCACAACAGGTAAACAGCATTTACAGTAATAATGTAATAATAACAGTACTTCTGAGATTTCCTTTTTAGTCTTCTTTAGTTTCTCCAATTATCTTTTCAATTTATGGTACAGTGCGGCAGATTAAGATGACTGTATCAGCTTTTGAGCGCACTATAAATATATCATTATCGCATCATATCGTATCGTAAAAGGTATAGCAACACCTTTTCAGTTCACTGGCCAATGGCCTGAGCTACATTCCGTATCCTTAACCATTTGGCTGTCATTGACCTAAATAATCAGGCTCCGTCTACATTGCCATATTCACCAGAAATGGTCAACCACAAACAGCATTTGCTAACCAGAGTCCATACCGGTTGAAGTAGCTGAACGTTAGTTACCGCGGTAATGCACAACAACATCTCGAATGTTAGCACTGCTTGTTTTGGTTGGTTAACCGAGCCTGGTTTGCTATTCTACACTGACCAATTGAAACTGTTTGGCTACGTGATATCACGGTCAACCAAGTGAACCTCAGTTATGGATACAAAACACAACTATAGTTCTTTTCTATGTAAAAAGAGGTAAAGTTCTTGCATACTCGTAACCAAGCGGTGTATAGGCGGGTGATTTTAATCCATCCACCCGGCCATTACTTTCCGCCAAGCCTGCAGTTACCTCCGTAGCTTTCGTTCACCAGATGGTGCCACATTGTAGCACACATTCCAGCTCAATACTTATTTATCCACCCTGATAGGATGAAAGGCTGAGTTGGCCTGGTTGGCTGACCTGTAGCGGATGATTTACCCACAATAGTGATCATCCATCAGCTGCAAGTTGAGCATCATAGGACAGGAAAAGTTTGCCGGCCAGAGACTAACGTTCTACTACTATGGAATGCAACCAACCTTTTTTCTAAGTAAATAAGTAAATTTGATTTGTGAACGCGTATAATTTCAGCCAAAGCCGCATCCAACCCAAATGTCTATGCAGAACCTGCCATCAGCATCTGATCACTAGAAATAAAACAATGATATTACGCTCAGTGATAAATAAGGATTAACTATGGTATACATCCACATATTCACATAAATTTAAACTCACTAATATGGCATGGTTCGACACTAGAATCTGACAGACGGCACAGAGTCACAGCAAAATCCCTTCCCTCACAGCCATTTAGAATGTATAAAAAAGGTTAAATTCCAGTGAGTCATTCACTGGCTACAATCAGAACACATCTGGCTACATGAAAATTTTCTAGCTATCGTCTCTAAGAAACAAGGTGGCAACAGTCAACGCGGCATGCATGACTGCGACGGCACACGTACTGACCTTCACAAGTCTCTTAAGAAGCGTCTTGTCTCGAGACAGAAACGGTTTGTAACACGTGTACACACCTGCAATCAAAGACCAGCGATGACGCCTTCATTAACTATGAGATAATAACATGACTAGTATAAGCATCATGCTCAGCTTGTTACTGGTAACGGCACTGGAGAGACACTGTAAAGACAGCAGCCCTTCTTCACTCTACATATAGCAGGGAATTATGAAACAATAATAATAATAATGATGATAATCTGGGGCCAAATTTTCAAAACATCCTAAGATGATCTTAGTATAAAATTGAGACAATACCAAAGTTAAGAACATCGTAAGACAAAGTTGTTATGCTGATTTTCAAAAAATCCTATCAGAAAACTGCGAAGAAATTACGTCATCACTTTACGATAACAACCTTGCAGTCGTTTTCATTGTTTTATTTGTTATTTACGTAAAACAGCCAAAACACGGAGGACAATTACGTCATGATGAACGCTCGTCGTGAAATAAGTAATCAACTGACTCCGGCAGCAAGTCCTTCGCCTCTTGTGATTGGCTGCTATTTTTAATTAGGATAACATTACGTGAAAGCTGCGAGAAATTTGCGATGTGCTAAGATTATTTTAGAAAATTAGTTTACGGCAATTTTAGGATCATCATAGGATTTCCTAAGTACTTAAGTTATGACAATTTATGATAAAGTTAGGACATTACAGACTTAGGAAGATCTTAGGAACGTTTTAAAATCGGACCCCTGTGATATTTGATTATAGCTTATTTTTTAACCCCAGGGACTTAACTGACTATCAGCTCTTAGTGGTCTCATGGCTTTTCATGCATGGCCACATTAAATCTGTTGTTGTACAGGTCACATCAACTCGGGCAGCAATCAAGAATGTGAGACATTTAACCGAGCTGGTTTGGAGCTATATATCCCGATAGCCATTCGCTGTTAGTATTCACAACGTTGCTGTCACTGTCCTACCTGGCTTGCAGTCCAGTGTCCTCAATGTTTTGCCTTTGCCTTTGAGCCGGTCTAACGTCCGCGGTAAACCAGCTGTCCAACGCACACAAACATAATGTACTGTAAAGCTATTTTAGAGATGACAGTACCGGTTCAGGCATACCTCACAAACAACAAATCATTAGTTGCAGCAGCTACAATGATGCAATGGTGCAGTGCATACTACACCCCGGCACCCCTTGCATGAAGGACTCATCTAGTCTTGGCACCTGCTGTCGTCTAGGTCAGACAGGATGCAGCCAGCATCATGCAGCAAGGACAATATAGCCCATGCAAGGCACGACACTGCAGTGAGGCTGCTGCAGTAGTGACACGCTGCCATAGCATTCATTATAGAAAAATGTCATCCACAAAACCGGAAGTATGTAACATACTGCAAAACTACCAAGTAGAACCGAGCAATGGCCGCAGGCAGGCATATAAAAAATTGGTGGTTTGGAAGTGTTCCTGAGATATGCATGCAGACAGACAGACAGACAGACAGACATGCTCATCGCAATACTCCAGCTCCCATACCAGGGGTGAAGTATCAAAGCTATAACGATCATCAAAGTTTTGTAATGGTGACCACAACAGGCTGAGACAGCATCAGCAGCAGCAGCAGCAGCAGTAAATGCTAACTAACCTTCCGCCATCTCGCCGATCCTGACAATGTGTGGCCAATGCTGCAACGTCTTGACAAAGAACGGATTTGTAACACCAAGAACAACGGCCGGCCTGCAACATGATCACCGCAGACTGGTTATATACTTACATCAGTCTCTGTCTCTCTCCATACAATAAAATAAAATTAACTCCAGCGTCTTCTCCCTAATCGAAATACACTAGCTGCCATCAGCATGAGCATATGGGCAGGACAAAAAATGCTCCAGTAAAATACTCCTATTCTGAACTTTCACCCTATGGGTAAAT
>Ga0209782_1002188_pt1 | contig 10774 bp, 7 predicted proteins | sample WorMetmaBAHAMAS1_FD_187390 | JGI IMG/M metagenome (GOLD analysis project Ga0209782, IMG submission 187390) | Marine gutless worms symbiont microbial communities from Max Planck institute for Marine Microbiology, Germany - Inanidrilus... | ecosystem: Host-associated > Annelida > Digestive system >...
CACCATTTAATAGCGTGCCCACTCAGCAACATCTCTGCAAAAAATTACCAAAATCGGTTAATGTGCGTTGAAGTTATACTGTGCTACATCATTGACGTTTTTTTTGAGACACGGTGTATATTTGCTGAGTTATGGGTATAGGCTTATTGTAAAGTTTCCAAACAGCAAAAGTGGTCTTCAAACTCACTCAAGGTCATTAGCAATCATCAACGTGTGCTTTGGGTTCTTAACATACGCGTATGATGACAGTACATTTGCATACATAATGTTGCTAATCTATGTACATTAAATTACGACATTAGTCATCGATGAGATGTACGAAATCGACGAGGTTTCACGCAGATTGCGATTACCTTGAGATGAAGGCGCGTGTTTGTCGCGACAGTACGCGCTCTTACACTGCCACGCCGGCGTCGCACCAGTAAACGTATTGAGCTGCACGTCACCGTGTAGCAGTAGCACCAGCATCAGCAGCTTCACTCCGCAGGTATGATCCATCACGTCGCCACACTGTATACAGTGCATGCACCGGGTGAACAAGTTATTCACGCGACATTATAGACGCATGCAAAAACACTACAACATGTCACCGGACGAAGACCGAGCCGTGCAGTAACACGCACGGAGAATTTGGAGGAGTTTGGACACGTGGTTCTCGAGATATGTGTGTGGATATGCGTGTAGATACGAACAGACAGACAGATCCTACTGAACGCAGTACTCCGTTTCCATACCGGAGGAACGGAATAGGCATTGCTATCGGCCTACTGATCAACCAAATAGTCATCTAAACTTCCAGTCACATGCAGGCTCCGAATTTCGATAGCTGCATCTACAGTCGAAAATGACAATTTCCTTCGACTGGTCACAGGGCCGGGAAATGTAGTAAATCCAGCGAAGTTCAGCAGCAGCAGCAGCAGCAGAGCAAAGCTCCGACAGAAGCTCGGCGCCACATGTCGTCCCCTAGCGAATACTAATATATTTTTATATCAAGTGTCTAAAAACCAAGTCACTAATCAGTGATCACTATAGGTGCGGGTGCCTCGACCTACGAAAAACATCTTTCCGGTAATAATTGTCCAGTGTTAAAATAGGCTGACATGCAGATGTGTCAAGGAGAGATCATGTTGACAGATGCCGTCAGAGTGGGAGCGCGCCACGTACGACACAGGCAACAAGCGTAAAAATTGGTGAAGTTCGGACGTGTGGTTCTTGAGATATGGTGCAGTCATACTCACAGACGCGCAGACAGATACGCTGCATGTCCGGACAGTTCGGTAATCGGTAGCGTTGCCAAAGAGTCTATGTTACCGAAGTGTTTAGACCCCGAAATGTCACTCCAGCATAACCTGTTTTACTATAAACCTAGCCTATTACTACAACTACAGATCACAGGTTTTCAACGAAAAGTTCTACTCGCCGGCTCGCGTCGCGCTGTCAATAAATTCCGATGAGCAGTTACACTACATGTAGGCCTACAATTGTGTTAGTCATCTTTATATACCAAAACACCGAAAACTTTAAACTCAGCATCACCGTAGATCAACTTAGATCAAGTTAACTAGAAATGCGTGGTAAAGCCCAGCGTATAGCCCGCCCGGCACAGCAGTGTCGTCCCCTAGCGAGTAGTAGCGAAACACAAACGTGCTACCCCTGGTGAACGTAAATGAATTAACCACAGTGCTGATTGATGCCTGCTGTACACAAATGAGCCGCATTAACTGCAGAAGTACCAGATAGAAACGTTATCTCAAGGTTTACTGCACTAAATGATACAATGATGTAAAAGTTGCGTATGACAACTTCCATAGTAAACGAAGATATGATGATGATATGATGACTAAAGTTCACCAAATTTTTACACGATGTAGGCCCTACATGTAGCTGCATCATCGCCGTGTTAATGCTCTTATGCAGATGGCGATATTGCATTCCGTTTCAAAACGCCACTGCAAAGACTGGAGGCGATCAAATTCGACGTTTGCAATAAACCTCCCAAATTAATTGGTTACCATGGTAGTTACTTTCTTAAGTGATCTCAAAAGGAATGACAGGTTAATCGTTCCCACCAACATGTCTATCAAAGCTAAAAATTTGGTCAAGATCAGTCCAGCTTGTTCTGAGATAATCGGACGGATACGCCCATTTTTGCATTATTTTTCCACAGAAGTACCAAAATGAGCAAAAGTTTCTCTGGAGTTACTGACCGAACCTCACCATATTTGTACACGATGTAGTCACGTTCAATGTGCTTCTAAGCTGTCCATCGGCGTTCCGATATTCCAATGCGTTTCGGAATGGCAGTGCTACAATAAAAAAAATTTTCGTGAAAAATGCCGATTTTGCGACTTTAATTGGTTGCGATGGCAACGTCCCTAGGGCGATCGCCAAATAAGTGCAGGATTTATGAAGCTCTTACATAGCTACCAAACCCTCAAAATTTGGTGAAGATCCGTCCAGTATAGTTCCGGAGAACTCGTTGCTCTGAGGAAAAAATAAAGAAACTAGAAATGCGTGGCAAAGCCCAGCATATAACCCGCTCGGTGCCATATGTCGCCCCTAGCGAATACTAATGAAACAAACTTACTTACTGATTGCCACCTTGCCTAGCAGCCCCGCTCCCTATTGAACGTACCTGAAGTCACCGCAGAAAAATTCTCGATGTCGACTGTACAACTTCCTATGTCTAAAACTCTGGGATCACTGATCCGAATGTCACCAAATTTCTACATCATGTACAGAATTGATTACCGATTACTACTGTGAAATCAAAGTTACGATCTTCTAATGGATTTCAGAACGCCAGAGTGACGAATGAAGATTTATCGTAAATTGCGGGCCAATCGCGCCAAAAAATGCGCGTTTTCACATCGTACACTCCGAGATTATTGCATGGATGCTCACCAAATTTGTACACGATGTAGATTGAATATTGCTATTTAATCCTTTGAAAGCAGATTTACGATTGGCCAATCTGTTGTCGAACGCCGAAGCGAAGAGTAAAGGTCGTTCCTGGCGATGTCTGCGAACATCCTCCAAATTTAACTGGTTGCCATAGCAACGTCCTTTGGGCGACTGCCAAACGAATATTGGGATAATCATCTCCACCAATACGCCTATAAAACCTGTAAAGTAAGTCAAGATAGGTCCAGAACATTCTGAGATATTTAACGTGATATGCCGATTTTTGCCGTATCGCTGCAAAAGGTGCTATTTTTAACAGCATAAACTCTTCGGTTTCTGGACCAAATGTTACCAAAATTGTACAAAATGTAGAGAAATTCATTCTATCTAATCTTTTGAAATCAGAATTGCGATATTGCAATCCGTTTCGGAATGGAAATGCGACAAAGTAGATTGGTACGCGAAAAACGCCGATTTTACGACTTTAATTGGTTGCCATGGCAACGTCCCTTGAGGAATCATAAAAGAGGTCCAGATCGGTCATCTGTGAACAAATACCTATCATTTGGTGTAAATATTGTGAAAATCGGTCCAGCGGATTCTGAGATAATTTGTCTCGAAGCGATCATTAACAAAAGAAAGAAATTAACACAAGCAAAATATATCGCCATCCAGGCAGGCATGCTGGGCGGGCTAAACTATACTATACTAGTAAGACTTACTGCAGTAGTATACGATCAAGGCGTATTTACCAGGTATTATTCAGTGTTGCCGCTCCTCTTGATATGATCTCGGCTGTTATACAAGTATTTCACGAGCACTCCGCCAATAACCTCCGTTGAATAACTGAAGACGCCGAAGCGCTGAAAGTATGCTTATTTGTAGGCTTTCTAAGCTTACTAGACCATGACTTTGGCTAACGCTGACGTTCGCTATTCCCAACTTTCCGAAACCTTCAGCGGTATAGGCTATAGGCCTAGGCCTATAGGCCTGGCTGTTTTTTGGTTCCTGTTTAAGCTGAATCAGACTGTACGGCAGCTTCTTGTTGGCTGGCTGGTGTTGGTACTGTACGGTACAGTAGGGGCCTACCAACAAATATGGCTGCCAATAGTTAATAGGCACATCTATAGAACAAACAAATTTATTTATTTCTGTATTTTTATTTTATTTCGTCCATGAGCCTGCAGGAGGACTATCATTGCTAAAAGTCAACGAAAAACAATCACAAAGTATATTTTGATTGTTGCTAAAAACAAATCGCTACTTGCAGTCATTTATGTTGGTGACGATTTGGCAGCCAATCAACGGCATCAAACGCGGCAGCTGTTGTCGACCATCTAGAAAATATTTAATATAAATCTGTGAGCTGAATGAAATGGTTCTTGTATATAGCCTATGTAGGCCTACAGTTTATATTGTTGAAAATGATAAAAACTGCAGTTTATCTATTGTGTTAACAGCCATGGATCAAAAATTGCAAAAATCATAAAAAGGTGACACTACCCACCATCACGTCGTCTATATGTCAACATGATGCTGAGTAATATCACCTTTTTATGATGAATTGCAGTCGGGAGGATCGAGGCACATCACCATGTCAAATTTTCTTGAAACTGGTCTATCCGAAGCAGAGATATGGTGATTTTTCGATTTTCAAATTGGCCACCGCCGTCTTGGATTTTTGAAATCGCGAATTTTATCGGCTAACGGGGTCTAGAGGGTCGAAACGCACCAGCATGCCAAATATCGTCAATATCTGTCAATCGGTTGCGAAGATATTAAGATTTTTCGATTTTTTAAAGACGGCGGCCGCCGACCCGCCGCCATCTTGGATTGTCGAATTCTCAAAATTTTATTGGCTGACGGTGTCTGGAGGGATCAGACGCGTCACTGTACCAAGTTTCGCCCAAATCGGTCTTTCCGTTGCGGCGATATTGCGATTTTTTGAAGTTTTAAAATGGACGCCGCTGCCATCTTGGATTTTTGAAATCGCGAAATTTTATTGGCTATTGCGGTCCAGAGGGTCGAGACGCATCAACATAGCCTACCAAATTTTGTGAAAATCAGTCAATCAGTTGCAAAGATATTAAGATTTTTCGATTTTTAAGATGGCGGTCGTCCGCCATCTTGGATTCGTTTGGGGCATATTTGGACCACCCACAGAGAGTATTTGGGGTCTCTATCACTCTGCAAAATTTGGTTATGATCGATGCAGTACTTTTTATAATATGCACATTTCAATATTTGACGCGTTTGGCTGGAAAATGCCTATTCAGGCTCCAAAAATTGGGGATTTTTGATCAATTTGATCCCTTAAATGGGCTGCAATATCAACCAACGCCAAAAGGCACACCCTTGCGTGAATCCGCGTTATTTGAGCCATTAAGCGTGAAAATGTGGTGAGCAGTCTAACCTGTAGGTGAGCTGCTTAAAAACGGGTATAAATAAAAAACATAATATGGCCAATATTTCACTTATTTTCCCAGGAGCCCCCCATGGACGGATTTCCACCAAATTTTGTACAGCTATAGAAGTCATGGACTTTATCACCTGTGACAAATTTTTTAGCGATCGGTTAAGATACGTCGATTCTGTGGGGGTCAAAAATGAAGGGTTCCCAAGGCTTCCCATTGACTAAGCCAAAGGCCGTTAACACAGGGCGCAGTTAACAATTTCTGCGCACCTGTGATCACACAGGGAGGGCGGTTGCGCTTCTCACATGAATATTACTTGTGGTATACCCATTTGGAAATATACCTCAGTATTTAACCGTTGTTCTCGCGGGGTTGCCAGTTTTAGTCTAAATAATGGACCGCGTGGGAGAGCTCAGGCTTACAAAGAATGTGAACGTCCAGTCAGTAGGCCTACAGTGCGTGTGATTGACGCACGTTGACGTCACTAATGTAACCATACCGTGTACCCGTGATTCCCCGCTCGCAGTCCGACGCACTTCGCTTTCAAAATGAGCTATCGAACTCGAGCCGACCGGCGGCGGCCCATTTATGACTTGCCGAAACTGCCAAGTTCGCTCTGAGCGCCTTATGTATGGAATCCTATGACGTGGCATTGCCACGACTTTCGTACTGCGAAGCCACGAACAGAAGTAATTTAGCCCGCTCGGCAAAAGTTGCCGAAAGGGCTATATGTTTTTATGGTTATGATGATTGATCTGCATGTGCATGCGATGAGTCACGTTTCTTTTTATCGATTGTATCTTATATCGCCGAATTTACGATACTACGCTGTCACTTTTTATTTAAGTCGGAACTGTAAGCTGCATGGTTATCCACCAACTATTACAGCGTGTAATTTTATGTCATACAGTCATCTATTGTATATCAATCCCATGCACTCATCCATCCGAGTTGCAGTTTCTAAGTTTCACTTAGGCTACATGGTACCTACCTTCGTGAGCAATATGATTATATAAAATACGAATGTTTTTGACGTCTCTTGAAGTTAAGGCTCAGCTAAAATAACGTTAAGCATCCGTATCCATGTTATACTAAGTGATCTCATTTAGCCTGCTCGGCAAACTTGCCAACCGGGCTATATATTTTGCTTGCATTAATTAACTTAATTTCTTCTTTTTTTAACTTGAGACAAATTATCTCAGGATCTACTGGACCGATTTTCACGATCTTTTCACCACATGAAAGGTATTTGCGTGATTTTTCTCGATCCGGACCTCTTTGTTGATTCCATGGCCACTGGACAATCTCCTCCTCGAGCGGGGGGGGGGCACTTAGGTTTAGCAGGGGGGCACGGCCCCCATTGGCCTTCCCCTTGGTTACGGGCCTGGTGGTCGCCCACCGGACGTTGCTATGGCAACCAGTTAAATATGGGAGACGTCCGCAAAGGCGCAAACGTCGCGTGGGACCACTTTTACGCCTTGCTTCAGCATTCGACAACGGATTGACTGATCATAAATCTGCTTTCAAAAGATTCAATGGCAATTATAATCAGGCTACATAGTGTCCAAATTTGGTGAACTTCTGTCCAGTAATCTCGGAGTTTATGCTGTTAACACGCGCAATTTTTGCCGCGATTCACCCACAATTTGACAACGATCTTCATTCGTCACGTTGACGTTTTCAAACGGATTGGAAGATCGCAATTTTGATTTCAGCAGAGTAATCGGCAATCATTTCTGTACACCTTGTAGAAATTTGTTGAGATTTGGTTCAGTGACCCCGGAGTTTAAGACATAATAAGTTGTACAGTCAGCGTCGAAAATTTTTCATTGGTGACTTCGGGTACGTTCAGTATTGGGCCGGGCTGCTAGGCAAGGTGGCGATAAATAAGTAAGTGTGTGTCATTAGTATTCGCTAGGGGGTACCGAGCTGGCTATACGCTAGGCTTTGCCACGTATTTTCTAGTTTCTTTCTTTTTTTAATGATCGCTAGGAAAAAAATTATCTCAGGATCCACTGGACCGATTTTCACAATCTTTGCATCAAATAGACCTATTTTTTGATTCCTCAAGGAACGTTGCCATGGCAACTAATTAAAGTCGAAAAATCGGCGTTTTTTACGGACCAATCCACTTTATCGAGCTACCATTCGGAAACGGATTGCAATATCGCAATTCTGATTTAGATAGAATGAATTTCTATACATTGTGTACAATTTTGGTGACATTCCGTCCAGAAACCCAAGAGTTTACGCTGTTAACAATAGCACCTTTTGCGGAGATACGGCAAAAATCGGCATATCACGCCAAATATCTCAGAACGTCCTGGACCTATCTTGACTTACTTTACAGGTTTTGTAGGTGTATTCGTGGGGATTATCCCAATATTCATTTGGTGTTCACCCAAGGGACGTTGCCATGGCAACCAGTTAAATTTGGGAGATGTTCGCAGATGACGCCAGGACCTCGTTGCTCTGGCGTTCGAGAACGGATCAGTTCGAGAACGAATCAGCTGATCGTAAATCCGCTTTCAAAAGATTAAATGGTAGTAATTTGGCTACATCGTGTACAAATTTGGTAAGCATCCGTTCAGTAATCTGGAAATTTACGCTGTTAAAACGCACAATTTTTGCCACGATTTGCCCGCAATTTGACGATGATCTTTATTCGTCATCGCGGCATTCCGAAATGCATTGGAAGATCGCAGTTTTGATTTCAGCAGAGTATTAATTTTACCATGCTTTGTTCAGCTATATTCAGTAGAGGGCGGGGCTGTTAGGCACTGTAGTAATTAGTAATTGGGTGTGTTTCATAAGTATTCGTTAGACGGCGGTACTACGATGCCGAACAGGCTATACATTAGGCTTCGCCACGCATTTCTAGTTTAAAATGAACAACTGGAGCAAGTGAATACATTCCCGTACCTTGGCTCCTTGATTACAGAAGACGGTGAGTGTACGACCGAATTATACATACCAGGTTAAACAGAGGGCAGGTGATCGGGGCATCACTGCAGAAAATAAGGACAAGTCACTGCATACCGATTTCAATGAAAATACGACTAATGAAAGCACTGGTGTGGTCTAGAGAGACGTACCGTTGTGAAAGCTGGACACTTGACGCCTCTGAAAGGAGTGAGAAAGATACTGCGAGTTTCGTGGACAGCAAAGAAAACAAATGAGTGGGTCCTCAACAAAGCTGCAGTAAAGAAGGAACTGCCAAAGCAAAGAAGCTAGCACACCATGAGGAAACAATTTGAGTTGCCTGTAGAAAGAGATAATGCAAGGAACAATGGCAGGTGCACGCAGGCGAGGAAGACCATGCACAGCCTCGATGTATATCACTAAGATGTGGACAGGACTAACCATGGAATAGTCAGTCAGAATGGCAGAGGACAGAGATAAATGGAGAAAGTACGTTCATGGTGTGGCCAACCCTCGGACTGAGAATGGCTGAACCGCTGAAGAACAGAACAGAACAGATTTGAACCACCCACGAAAAGTACTGCATGGTCTCTATCGTTGTGCAAAATTGGTTGCCATCGATGCAGCATTTTCGATAACATGAAACTTTCAGTATTTGGCATATCTGGCTCCAAAATGCCTACTCACGCTTCTTAAATTGTTTTTTTAGGATTTGAATTCTTAATTTGGGAGCAATATTAACGAAACGCCAAAAAGGCACATCTTTGCGCGAGTCCGCGTCTCGAGCCATTGGGCGTGAAAATCTGTAGAGCGTTCTGACCTGTAAGTGAAAAATTTATCATGATCACACCTACGCCGCAAACTCCCCATTAGTTACTACGGGGCGCCCCACATTCGCCACATTAGTCTCGATTTCAACGAGCAAAGAAAGCCATTGCCACCGACAACCTTCATGCCCAGCCCGACGTCAGCCGAGCTAAACATGATTTAAGATTTTGTAAAGAGATTTTTGGGACTTGACTTCATATTTGGGTTACTGACTCAGACACCTAGTTGAGATTACGTGTCAATGACTGATTGAAATAACTGTGTCTAAATGATGTTAATCTGGCATTAATGTTCATTTACAGTTATTAGTCAATTAACACACACCATACATTGCATTAAGGTAACTTTATCATAACAGGCCTAAAAGTAACACTGCATTAATTCTGATGTTTATTATCATAAAAGTTTGAACAATTTAAGAAACAAAACCGATCATTTTACTACCATGCAAATTCTTATCAAACGAAGTGTTATACACCTATGTTGTTTGAGTTAATTTACACATCTCTACAGTGTGCGCCAATAAAGACAATCCCTGTAGAAAAAAATTCTATAAGTCCGCAATTTTAGCAGTTTACAAAACTAAACTTATAGTTTTTACACAGCAGTATTTAGGCCATATAGCCTATGCAACAAATTTCGTGACAATAGGCAATAAAATTACAGCTATTTGAACTTTAAAGTACATTTTTTCTAAGCGAATAAGTAATAAAACTTTGATTCTGGTCTAAAAAAAATACGTGCAAATTCACCAGATTTAAAGGCAGGCAGCGGATTATCATCTATTGAATGCAGTGCTGAAACGCTGTAAGATATAGATGCCAAAGCCGACCAACATTGCCGAGCTGAATACTGCATTGATGACATCTGAAAGAGTTGCCACAGGAGTTCACTGACGAGGCAACTGGATCATTCTTCAACGGACTTTAATCGTATTCGTGTGTTGCTGCAGCGGACAGACATCTTGAGCACTCCGATTAAATACTGAGTGGGCAGCTGACATTCATCACTGAAACGTTTGAACTGTTTCACGAAAAGCTGTGCAAAGTTTGACTCATTATTCGTGAATATTCAATGCACAACTGCATGGTCATTGAAAAATTGAACGTCAAGGTTTAATCTGTTGTATCTGTTGGACCACAGCAGTTGTTTCAATAAAATTTACACGGTACGGTGTATGAATAATCACGTACAGTCTGAAAGTTTGGCTCAGATCCATTAAAAACTTACCATTGCTGAAACCTATAAATTTTTCTATGGGGACTGTCTTGCAATGGTGCACCCTGCATACGTCTACGGCGCTACAGCCTTCGCAGGCTTTCAACTAGAAATGTAATACCGGTAATTAACGAACGTATAAACTACAGAATTAAAGCTCAGCCTATCGAAGCAGGCGGCGGCTGCAGTGAGCTAGCGGAGTGGGGCAGCTCGTCGGATCACTTGCGCTTTCCGATGCCCATCATGAGCAGGGTCGGGTCGACGGGAGGACGTCGATGCGGCGGCGGCGACCTCGGGTTGCCGCGATGCTGACGCCGGACATTCTGCTCGTAGTCGTCCATGTAGTCCTGGGGGTCGACGTTGCGTCCTCCGCCCGACCGGCGCTGTCGTCCCGCCGACTTCCTCCACCGCCTCGCCGCCGCCGCCGACGCCTCCTCCTCGTCGTCGTTGTCGTCGTCGTCCTTCCAGGCCGTCGGCGGCGGCGGCGA
>Ga0209782_1002189_pt1 | contig 10773 bp, 9 predicted proteins | sample WorMetmaBAHAMAS1_FD_187390 | JGI IMG/M metagenome (GOLD analysis project Ga0209782, IMG submission 187390) | Marine gutless worms symbiont microbial communities from Max Planck institute for Marine Microbiology, Germany - Inanidrilus... | ecosystem: Host-associated > Annelida > Digestive system >...
CACACGAGTGAGAGTTTGCACGAGATTTTATTTGTAAGCACTTTTCACAGTTCTACACAGCCACCACGCCGCTCGTCCGACTTCGTTCCCGTACCGTACTGGACTGACTCTTGGCTGCCCCCCGGCGACGGGGGATGAAAATTGGGGCCCGTGGAGTCACCGGATTCTCCCCCTTACATCTCATCACGGCGACCGGTGCGTGAATTCTGATTACTTTGATCAGCGACCGGTGTGCTCAGCTCAGTGTGCAGTGTAGTAGACAACTCACTGACATGCAATCGATTTGCAACGGTCGGCTGAAATGGCAGGTGCGTGGTTCTTACACTGGACGGTGCGGCCGATGCAGCCGGTGTGGCCGGTGCGTGGTTTATACAGACCGCGTCACACGATTATAGTCTGTGATGAGTTGTCTGTGTGACGAGTTGACTGGCACCCTAGCAGCAACCCAACCGACTGGCGATGTAGCTCAGCTAGGAGCGCGCTGGGTTGCGGTGCTGCATTTTATGGGATCTGGGATCGAATCCCGGTAGGTGATTTTTCTATTTTATATCGTTTTTTTGTGTTTTGTAATTAAATTTGTGCTTCATGTTGCAACATTTTCACTTATTGAGAAAAACATAAAGGCGACGTAGCGCCGTAGATCATGCACAGACAATTGTGGCTAATCATTACATGCACAGCCAGCCATGTGACAACCGCTGCGCTTTTGTTTATACATACAGTTAGCTGTGTGTATAGCATCAGTCTGATCATATAACAACGAATTGCGCATGGATGTTGGGATTTAATCTCTCAGTGATCCAAGTGGTTGTGAACGAAGCAAGAAAAAATTACTTTGCCAAGGATGGCAGCAGTCTTTCGGGCATTTGGGTGTCGATAAACATCTAAATCTACTGAAATCTATCGAACACTAATTCTAGCCTAACCAAAATCTACTGAAGGAAGATGTAGGTAGCTTTCAGTCTTTTTGTATTTATCAACACCAATGCAATTTGGTGGCTGGTTGATGTCTACAGCAATCGCGTATGATGGGATTGACGGAAAGGAAGTTAGCCTTCTTTCCGCAGTATAACTGATCTCAGAGTAGAGTATACTTTGTTAATTATGTGGCATGCTGGTCTGATGATTGCTGTGTTGTCTGCTGTACTTGCCTGCCCATCTCCCCCTCCCAACCTGAGACACTGACAGTGTGTAAGTATGTAATGTAAGTAAATATAACTTGTAAAACGTGCATAATGGTCAGCCAAAGCTGAATCTGAGGTACAAGAGGAAGGCACTAAGTGGGTTGAAAGGCCTGTTGGAAATAATGGGTCTTGAGGTGAGAATTCTTGATTGTAATAGCTGCAACGCTGAAACTGTGGGCACCAAATGAAGTGCGGACATGTAGCATTGAGAGCAGATTGGTATTTGACAACCAAAGAGAATGAGTGGAATCATAAGTATGCAAAGCTGAATGTAGATAAGCAGATGGAGAGGAAAGGAAAGTGCAAAAGTGATATTAGCTATTTTGAAATTGATGCAGATGGGGAGCCAGTAGAGCCGTTGGAGATTATGTGAACTGGAATGAAAGCAGCCAGTGACAACACATGCAAGGAGGTTCTGCACTTTGGGTTTTAGAGAGATTTTTCTAAGTTGTGTCATATAAAACAGAAGAAGGGCTGTATTTGGTCCCCTACTAGGACCTAACAGGGCATGGCTGTTACTTGTTTATTTTCACACCACACCACCTACTTTCCTAATTATAATAATAATAATTAATGTGACCTGGTATACCAGACACGTACCAGAACCTACTGCGGTCTGACTGCGGTAGCTTTCAGTATACCAATCACATGATTACATGTGTACGTACCAAACACCTATCAGACACACCTTGTTAGGTGTATGAAAATGCAACAAGAGTTAATGTAGTCAAAGCGAGAACCAATGAGCGTACAGATTTTGGTTGTATCTTAAGATATGGAGGGACGGATATGCCATAAAGCAGGTATGTGGTGGTGAACAGATCTGCTGACAGAGTTAATGCTGAAGCTAGAGCTGTCAAATTTTGTACACAGAGAGACAATGTCAAGTCTAGTGAAAGGAATGATAAACCCCCAAAAGGGCATGTTTATGTTCACGTGACCCATTTTTGCATGCACAGCTGTGGACTTTGAAAAATTTCGCCATGGCATGCGGTTAATGGATCAATGATGCAATCGACAACGGACCTTTGTTTATCACACCTTGGACGGTCGACACTAGTGCTGCTATACTCTAAGGCTTAAGCTCTATTGGTTTGATTTGTCACTGCATTTTTTGCAAACTTGTTTGTATAATATAATGACAATGAATGAACCAAGTGGAGTTTGAGCATTATTGTTTAAATATGTGCTAATAACCGATGCTTGTCGGTCTGTGTAGCAGTTTGCTGTCAACCAGTGCTCATTGCCTGGTACTAATTATACTCAGTGCGCAGTGCAATATTGTCAGTTTTACATTAGGCAGCATCGTGCAGTCTATCAGCGATAGCAGATACACTTGTTGAAATAAGAAAGATACAATATACAATGTAGGCTGACAGTTTTATTCTAATTGGCACTCACCAGTCACCACTTCGCTAAATTCCAAATTATAATAAACCATATTTATGCAATACAAATGTATACTCGTAAAACTTTAATTGAAGATGAAAGTGGATTCATGAACGTACATTTTATTGTAGTCTTGCTTACCTTGGATCTACTAAGTATATTTTATGCTGTGAAAGTAGCCACTTTCTTAAAATTAGTTACTACAGATTCTGACAGTTTTTAGTCGCGCCTCTCGCCACTACGAGGCGTCGCATTTCTGTCAGTGACAAAAAACACGTCGGGAGGAACCGAAATCGATCGATAGTCAAGTAGTCATGATTCACCCATAGAGGCGCGACCATATACCACTAGGTGTTCTAGTTTTATGCATTAGTGTACATGATTCACTGAAAACTTACAGTTAGCTGCATTTTGTATTTGTGCACAACACAGGTTGATTTGTCAAGAAGTTTTATCTTTAGAAATTCTGGGCAAACTTATGATGGAATACCTATTATGGCTTCAAACATGGATACCATTGGAACATTTGAAATGGCAAAAAAAATGTCAAAGGTACCATTTGTTATTGATATTTCAATGTATTAGTTAACCAGTCAGTAGGCTAAGTAGCTATGTACTGTAGTAAGCATAATGATGCACAAAAAAGCGTGCCTTATATTATTTATGTACTGATAAGTGTTTAAATTTACACCCTTTGACTTTTGTTCTTGAATTACTGTTTTTGTCAAGTTTGTATTTGTTGCTGTGTTGCAGCATAGTCTGTTTACTGTCGTTCATAAGCATTATTCTCCAGAAGCTTGGAAACAGTTTGCAACTGAAAACAAAGATGCTTTAAAGGTCATGTTTGTATGCTGTTGTTTAATAAGGGAAAACATAGCAGTTTAGAAATATTTTAGCCCGCTCGGCAAACCTGCCGACCGGACTATATATTTTACCTTCCATAATTTCTTTTTTTTAACTTGAGCCAAATTATCTCAGGATCTACTGGACCGATTTTTATGATCTTTTCACCAAATGAGAGGTATTTGCATGAATTTTCTTGATACGGACCTCTTTTTTGATTACTTTAGGGAGATTGCCATGGCAACCGATTTTGGGCAAAATTTACAAAATGACCTATATTCAGCATGTAACGGGCACAATTTTTGCTACATTCTGTGCAATTTTGGTGAAGATCGGTCCACTAACTCCAAAGATCTCGCCGGGAGTTGAAGAGATGTTGCTATAGTAACCGATTAACTTTGGGGCCTTTTAGCAGACGTCAAAATTGATCGTCTTTACTGTTTGCTCTGGCATTTCCAAACAAAATGCAACATCACTTTGTAAATGCACGGATTAATTACTACACTAATGCCTCTACATCGGGTGAAATTTTGGTGAAGATCGGTGCAGTAACTTCAGAGTTTAAGAGAGCAAAAAATGAAAATCTGCGACTCGGCTGCAATTTGACGAATATCAAGATATTGATTTCAGCAGGTTAATTGGCAATCAGTTCTGTACATCTTGTGAAAATTTGGTGAGATTCGGATTAGTGACCCCGGAGTTTTAGATGAAAGAAGTTGTACAGCCAGAATCGATAATTGTTACCACGCTTAGTTCACCTATGTTCGCTATGGGGTGGAGCTGTTAGGCACTCAGGTGATCAGTAAGTAAGTGGTTTTCACAAGTATTCACTAGGAGGCGACACTACGGCGCCGAGCGGGCTATAGGCTAGGCTTTACCACTCATTTCTAGTTTTTAAATAAACTTCAGATTCATATTTTCATTGTGATTTTTGAGATTCATCCTTTTCCACTTCATCTTCATTTTTCATATGGTAATCGTCTTCTTTGCTCACTGCCAGTCACTCACTGGATAGCTATTAACACAATTGTTGCCTTTCAGTTTCAGTCTCATAACCAGTTAAAGTAATGCTTGCAGTTGTTCATGCTGTAGTCTGTGAAAAGGAGAAGGGGGCGTCGTGTATGACAGTATGGGATGTTTTCATGTGCTCTTGGGTCGTACTTTCGTACAAAAAACTTTTAAAAAACACAAAAACCTAAAAACCGAATTTTTTAAACCTAGGTTTTTGCAGCCATGCTTTTCAGAGGCGGTGACATCACATGTAGTACATGCATTTATTGCCTGCTGGGCAGACCTATAGCCCAGCCACGGGAGATATTGCCGAGATAACAGAGTTACACACGCCACCATTGATGATCAACGTGGCGATAAGATCATTCGATACCCATGTGATACCCGGTTCACCTCGCGGTAACATAATAGGCCACACAGCTTGCCGGCTAGACACAGACAAGTCCGGGTCACTGACATGGTCGTGCATAGGAAGAATAGGTCTGTCGCTTCGCTGAGAATGCACTTTTCAATGGAGGAACCAATCAAGGTGTAACCCAGCGAAAGCCTCAGATGTCATGCAAACTTGTGTATTATCTTGTTTTAATTTGATTCCCAGTTTTGGTGTTAATAATCGAATAGTGATTAAATGTTTATAAAGGACTATAGAGGGAATAATGTCTGGAATGGTATGCAGCATGCAAAACAATGCTATCCTAGCAGTCTACGAAGGTTCATGGAGAACATTGCCTAGTCTGTTGTGCCTTATCAATGTAAGTGTGCTGTTTAAAAAGCTAGAGTAATAGATAAGTAGTTGTCATTATTGTGCCTTCCTACAGCGCTGATATGTAAGTAAGTAAGTAAATATAATTTATAAATGCACACAGTGGTCAGCTGAAGCCAAGTCTAAGGCACAAGAGGAAGGCACTAAGTGGGTTGGAAGGCCAGCTGAAAATAGTGGGTCTTGAGGGATGGTGGAAAGTGTCAGGGTGGTACACATTCAGAGGACTGGAGGCAGATAATTACAGATTGTATGAGCTGCAATGCTGAAACTGCAGGCACCAAATGAAGTGTGGACATGTGGGATGGAGAGCAGATCGGTATTTGACAACCTAAGAGAATGAGTGGAATGATAAGCGTGATCATCAGGTTGAGAGAAATGGAAAGTGCGGGAAATTATTTTTTGAAACTGATGCAGTATTCAGTGGGGAGCCATTGGAGGAGATTATGTGAACTAGACTTAAAAGAAACAGTGACAATACGTCAAGGAGAGTCTGTGCTCTTTGAAGTTTGAACCAGGTACTGACTCGGCTGGTCAAGGTGACGTAAAATTAATGAATCGGTCCAGTTTTTTGTGGATCGTTCAAACTCTGTCTGCCATCTGCTATCAGAAATGCTGCATACTTGTAAAAACGTATTTCGTCATTATTGTAAATAATTTTGGGGTGTGTTTGCAGAATGTTTCAGTCAGCTCGGGTATGCGAGCAGGTGATCTTGAGAAGTTGAAGCTGATATTGCAAGTGGTGCCTGAAGTAGAATACATCTGCCTTGATGTTGCCAATGGTTACTCCGAGCATTTTGTTGAATTTGTGAAACAAGTCCGCAAAGAATTCCCACGTCACACGATTATGGTTTATAAATATTATTTATGTTTTTTTTATTATAGTACACTGATGTTTTAAAAGAGTAAGAATTATTTGATGAAAAGAGATATTAGGCAACTAACCTAAGTTAAGTGCAAATGGTAGAATTTTTACAGCATATAAATTTTGTTCTGTGGTAGAAAGTCATCTAACTACCTAATACATGTGTATGTGCAAAGTATGATGTTAAATGACCCTATTAACTGTCCACGTAAAATTCTTTAAGTGAGTGTGGTTAAGAAAACCAACAACAAAGAAATTCTGTGCTGTGCTAGAAATTTTATTATAATTGTTGGAAATGCGCTAACTGGTATTTTGCTAGGCAAGCATTTAACCTGGATTATAACGTTATTAAATGAAGAACCTCATGACTAGTAAACCAGCAATGTGAAAATAATTGTTGGCCATTAAAAGGGACTCCTGCTAACAAAATAAGACCCAAATACAGGTAATGCTGTGTAGTATGCAGTGGCATGTATGTGGCCACACATGCATCAGCACCATAATCTCAAAGAAGAACAAGAAATTATGCCACAAATTATCTGTAGAACGACTTTCACTTTTATGCGATATGGCTAATAAAACATAAAATGTAAAATATAAAATGTTATAATTTGAGGGATGGCAAGGAGGCCAAATCCTTTGCTGCAGTACTGTGTATGGAGCTGAACTGGTTTTTGAGACCTGAAAATTACTTACTGCTGAGTTGCCACAATTTGGTCGCTTGATGTCGAGTTTTGTAAGCCCTCAAAATCACAAGTCACAGTTACAGTTTCATTGCTGTGTGATTTAGCAGATTCATTTAATTGTACGTGGAGTTGTAGACATGTTCATTATCAGAATTCAGAATACCATGATAATTACGGGAATGTTGTTTATGTATGTGTGTGAAGGCAGGGAACGTTGTGACATGTGAAATGGTCGAGGAGTTAATTCTTGCCGGTGCAGACATCATCAAAGTCGGAATTGGTCCGGGGTCTGTGTGCACAACACGGAAGAAAGCAGGTGTTGGATATCCACAGTTGAGTGCTGTCATCGAGTGCTCAGACGCAGCACATGGACTTGGAGGACATATCATCTCGGTCTGCTGCTATGCATATGTATCTTTCAATGCATTACCAGCTGTTTCCCTTTGGACATAAAAGTGTGTTAGTTAGCAGGAATGTGCTAAAACCGATTTAATCTTTTTGCATGTTTTTATGCAGCAGTGACTGGAAAACTAGTGCAATGCATTCATTCACAGATTGGACATTTTATTGCAGGTGGAATGTAAATAAAGCCTCGCATTATGGGTAATAGTAGGCATCAAAGATTTATGTGGTTTAGTTTAAAACACTGGTAAGACAGTTTCATAAACCCATGCTCTCATTTTAGACACCGTTTTTTATTGTGCTGTTCCCTCTTCTAGCACTCCGACACATCTGACAATAATACGGCAATATGAAGGATTGTCGGCTGTTAGCACTTCTAGTTGAACTGGTCTTGGCAGAAACAGAATGCTGATTGCCTCAGTGAGGGTCTTTCGTCTAAATCACTGAGCCACAAGTACTCTTTGATACAAGTTGAGTGATTGTTGCTGTTTGAATACGAAGCCAAAAGCGTGAAAACTTCAAAATAATGCAGTTTATAATACAGTTTACACCATACAGCTTTTATAAATAATGTCTTAAGGCAGTATGCTTTGAGCGTGACGGACGTTGTGTGCTGTTGTAACAAGGACGGTGGTTGCACATGCCCTGGAGATGTCTCAAAAGCATTCGGAGCCGGTGCGGACTTTGTGATGCTCGGTGGAATGCTTGCTGGACATGACGAGTCTGGAGGTGAGACTGTGGAGAAGAACGGAAAGCGATTCAAGCAGTTCTATGGAATGGCATCAAAAACAGCAATGAGCAAGCACTCTGGTGATCTCCAGGACTATCGGTAATTAGTCAGAGGATTCAAATGCATTGCATTAAACATCTTCTACTCATATGATATCGGGCTTGTCTGTGTGAGGTGGCATTGTGCCACCTCCCAATAAATGCCACCTCCCAGAAAAGGAGGGGCATGGACTTGATGCCCTGCACAGCTCTTAACGTTTATCTTGGCACGTCAGATTCGAATTCGTCATCATCACCATAATTAACATTTATTCTTTGCCTACTGTCTATATAAAATGATGACCACGTGGATAAAAAATGTAGGCATAGAATAATGCTGCCTCACTCTGGCAGTGTGGGTAGGGTCCTGCATGTTGGCAGGTGTCCAATGCGGCTAGTATGAAGAGTACTAGCTGGTGGTTATAGTAGGGTTAGTGTTAGGGCCTGGTTTTAGGGCTAGGGTTAGTATTGCCCCTGTGGTGCCCACTGATTGACGTGTGCTCATAAAATGATGAACTACTTCCCATGTTTTAGGCACCGGCTAGCATTCTGCATGTGTCCCGTCAAATGCAAAATGAATTTAACATTTTATGCCACTGGGTGTATTTGATTGAATAATTAACTAAAGTTTTAATCAGTAAAGCTGCAAAGCTTTTAAACTTGCAGGGCTTCAGAAGGAAAGACGGTGGAAATTGAGTACCGCGGACCAGTTGAAAACACAGTCCTGGACATTCTTGGAGGAGTCCGGTCGACGTGTACATATGTCGGTGCATCAAAGCTGAAAGAGCTGAGTAGAAGAACTACATTTATACGTGTTACTCAGCAGTTAAATGAAGTGTTCACCCCCTTCAACAAAACTGACTAGTTCTGAACACTCTTAATTTTTTCATGGCATTGCTCTAGCCTAGCTGTGATGTTGTCATTCATTGGTGATGGTATAATACAGGTTATGTTACTCTGCCTCCATAGTAAGAGGGTAGTCTTTGGTTCGGTTTTGTTTTCATCTGCAAATGTCACAAATATTATGAAACATTTATACTACTGTATTGTGTGATGAATTGCTTTAGCCAGTGTTGCCGTGTTTGGAATGTGGGTGCTCTCGGCTTGGTCGATAGCTTCCAGTGTGTTTGTCCTGCTCTTAGTGATGTAGTCAGGTGTGTATTGAACTATTTATTTTTAACTTTTTTTGCTTAAAATCCTGTGTGTCACTTTCTCTGCTGATTAAGTCATTTTCATTTCATTAGGTAATTTGACTTTTATCATATATTTTGTTATCTCATTTTTATAGAAGTCATAATTTGAAGCATGTTTTTATAATGCTACATGTTCTTGAAAAGTCTCTTTTAGTGATATATCATGGTGATATTGTACATTTTATTTCTGTGCCTTGAATCATTTATATCCTTGTAGTAGTCTTAAACTGGATGCAGTCAAACATTGTCACTGTTATTACAGTGGTGTTGGTGCAGCCATCAGTATTGGCACGTATTTGAGTGACATTTGTTGTTTTGTTTCACAATTTTATTTGTGTATTCTGCTGCTAAACACACATTGTGCTGTTGACGATGGTGGTAGCCTTGATGGTGGTAATGGACTGTTTTAGGTGAATATTGGGAATGTTTGTCAACTGTGTTGTGTCCTTGCAGCATGATTTCACCCAAAATGTAGCCTGTCTGGTCTCCAGTTTAGTCTCAGAAATGATTCATTCCTTGGGCCCAGCCAACCCACCAACCAAACAGCATCTAAATCAAGTCTGCCATATTTCCAGAATACACGATCATAACCAACAGACCGACAATAAACATAGAATTCGGCCTATACAACAGATTGCTTGCAATGCTGCACTGTAGTTATCTTTTAGCACTGCAGAGCAGCCGACAACAATAATCAGATAACCTAAGCAGTCCTATCGACATGCAACCCATACGGGCAGCAAATGATAACTGCATGATCTTGACCTTTTGACCTCAGTGAAGGCATGCCACACGACGCATACAGTGTATTTCTACCAAGGACAAAGTTTGGTGTTAACAGCTCAAGCCATTTTCCTGTTAGAGTGTGGACACTCAGACAAACACAGTCACAAACATATTCATCCTGCCAATTCATCAGGTACTGCCAGCATGAGTAATGAGAATAATACATACTGGGTGAGCCAAAAATTCTAGGACACTATGTTTTTACTGCTTATATCTTCAAAATCAGCTGAACTGATTTACATTATTCTTGGCATAATTCAACACGGTATTGTTCTGAACACGTCTGTTAAATAAATATCAAATGGCGCCACCTAGTGATAAAAGCAACAACTCGGGTTTTCACTTACATAATCAAGCAATATCACTGCATTCAAATGTCCATATCTTTAAAATATGCACAACAATTTGCACAGTTTATGTCACAGTTGAATGTCGTGGTAGTCTGAATATGCCCATTATTGAGCAATTTGTTCAAACTGGTTCTGCTAAGCGTGTTATGCTGAACTCCCATTAACCATTCGTTGAAAGCAAAACCAAGTTGTTAACTTTCGCCGAGCAGTGCCACCTTTTATGATGAATTTAATGAATATGGAATTAATGGACAGGTGCAGAATGAAACGACATTGAATTATGCCAAAAAGATGCACATTGGTTCAATTATGAGCCTTCAGATATGGCGGCTTAGCCCACCCTGTAGAGTAATAAAGTATTAAGTACATAGTCACTGCAGCTGTACTCCCAGCTTTGTTTTGTACAAAAATGATACACATGCACATCACCACTGAAGCAAAATGACAATAATTTAAAGCAATCTATTTGAAATACAAATAACTAAACATTAGCACCAGTTCAGTTACTACATGCCCTCATGTCTGCAGACCAGTGG
>Ga0209782_1002190_pt1 | contig 10771 bp, 6 predicted proteins | sample WorMetmaBAHAMAS1_FD_187390 | JGI IMG/M metagenome (GOLD analysis project Ga0209782, IMG submission 187390) | Marine gutless worms symbiont microbial communities from Max Planck institute for Marine Microbiology, Germany - Inanidrilus... | ecosystem: Host-associated > Annelida > Digestive system >...
CTTAGAAGTAGGCCCTCTTAAGGGATCTGGGGGAGCACATTATAGGTAATATTTTCGTTAAAAGCTAAATAATTTTCTATGCTGTGGTTCGGAAAATTCATATATGGTTTGTCTTAGTTCAGTAGTGCATGCAAGTAAACAAAAATTATTTATCCCATATCTTGACAGTTAACAAAATGCTAACTTCAAGTTCCAGTTGAATACAAAACATTTGATTGACCTGGTTTGTTTAGGCTCAAGACCAAAATTTTGGCTTGAGCCTTAAGCCCCTTCTTCATTAGGGGTGGCTGGGCTGTCTGCAGTCAATTCGACTTGCACACATCCACAGCCAGCGCTGAGGCCTAGAGACTGGCCAATGCGCAAGGCCTCAATTAGCCCCTTTCACAATAAAAATTTATTTGAAAATTTATGTAAATTAATTCCTTTCGCAAGAAAGTTTCTAGCGTTCTAAGTCAACTTTCGAATGAAACAAATTTTGGAATTCTATTTCGCAATTTAGAACGTGTTTTATTTTGTGAATTTTTGTGGAAGAAATTTCATTCGTGGAGTACTGTGATCGGTCTATCAGCAGTGTTTGAAGCATCAGCGATGTTTTTTACATATGGCTTTCGAAAGTTTATTTCCAATGTGAAATGGGCATCATAACACTGATTTTGGGTTAGTTCTTAATTGGCCTTAAGTTCAACCTTCAGGCCAATCTTCTGGCCTTAAAGCCAAACTTTTGGCCTCAGCCTCAGTATCAAGTTGAGCCCAATATTGGTGTGTATTGCGTTTGTGTCTGCTTCTTAATGTGAATTGCTAAATGGTGTCAGAGGATCGAATGGGGATCGACTTATTTTTCAACCATTATCACCTTTGCACAAGCACTGATGCACAATGAACTTGACATTTAAAAAACCGAGGCAACAACACTAAACACTGACTAGCTATTATCAATTTTGTAACACAAACACCACGTTCAATGGCTCACATGAATTCATCAGTGAGTGGAAATTCTCTGCAACACTTGAGTAACAACAAAACAACATACAAAAACAATGTTAAAATGTTACAAAATACAATGAACATAAAAATACAGCAATTGCAGGTTAAAATACAAGGTGGGCCAAAAGACCGAGGCCACTGCACTAGACTGCCCACATTGTCAAAACATCTGAACAAATCTGCACATAATTTTTGATACTCTTCAACACCAATTATTTTCTGAATACATCTGTTAACTCCATACTGAACAAACTAATAACATTAGTAGCAACACCCAGCAATAAAATCAATAACCCAGTGTTTTTACTTGCAAGACCAAGTGACATCACCACATCAGAGTGATATCATCTTTGAAATACCTCCTACCTGCATCATTTTTCACAATTTTTTTGCATAATTCAATGTCATGATATGCCAAACATGTCTGTTAACTTAGTTTTCATCTACTGCCTATTACAAAATGAAAAGCCAATAGTTCATTGTTGAGCTAGTATAAACAACAATTCGACTTTCATATATTTTCTTGCATTATGGCTAAAGTCCAAATGTTATGAAAAATCGACTACATGAACATTACAGTGTAGCACAGCAGTGCTTACACTGTTGTAAGATCGACATAATTATATCATTTATAGTTCTGTTTGATGCATCTGTTGTTCAGCAGCATAAATTCCCATAGTATTTGTTGAAAGTGAAATCCAAAGCTATTAACTTTCGACAGATTAACCACATTGTATGATAAACTGATTAATACAGAGCCAGCAGATGTGTGCAGTATAAAATGGCATTGAACTAAGCCAAAAATCATGGAAATTGGTTCAGGTGTTTTGAATATGTGAGCATAAAATGTGAGCCTTCAAACACAGTGGCCCCAGTTTTTTTTGCCCACCCTCTAAGTCTAAGTAAAAGTGCAAAACAACAAGCTGCAAAATTTCAACAACATACAGGGTGTGCCAGTAAAATACAATCCCTTAGGAAAAATTCATTATCTCCGTATTTGTAACATATTTTATCACTAAATTTATAGTGTTTACAGAGGATGATTTAAGGCACATATGCAGCAAATTTCGTTATAATAATGGTTTTGTTTAAAACATTATAGCAATTTGAACTTGACAGTGCATTTTTCTAAGTAAGCAAGTAATTAAACTGACATTCTGATGCAAAAAATAACAGAAAATCAGCGAGATTGATATGCCAGAGGATTATCATGCATGGGACGTAATGTTGGAACACCGTCAAAGCCAAAGCTGACCAATTACATTACGAAACTGAAAGACTGTTATTGATATTAAAGCAATTGTATCATTTTGTAACGGAGTTTGATCATGTATTGCTGCAGCTGGTGGTCATTCTGAAATTCTGGGCACTCTGCATAAATACTAAGTGAGCTATAAGCATCTTACATTCATCACTGAAACGTTTGAACCGTTATTGAAAGCTGTGCAAAGTTTGATTCTTTATTCATGAATATTCATTGTGTAACTGCATGTTCACTTGAAAAACTAAACTATAAAGTTTAAACTGCGGTACCTGTTGAATCACATAAGTTGTTTTGATGAAATTTGCAGAATACTCACATACAAATTCTGAAAGTTTGGCTCAAATCCATGCTACATTTAATGAAATACAGAATTGTATTCTAGGGGATTGTCTTTTATTGGCACACCCTAGCTGTACATCTGCAACAATAGTCGGTAGTTATGCACATGATTACACACATAACAAAGCAGAGTACACAGCTGCTATAAAACTACTACCAGCAACCAAAGCAATCCTGTACATATATAACTGAACCATAATAACATTGCTATAATTTTACTTTATACTATGGCTTGGCTAAACTACATGTAAAATAATCAAACACTATGTACGTAGCAACCAAGGTCATTATTGCCGAAACCAGTAAACTGCGACATAAAATTTTAAAACTTTCTTGACTAGTACACTCTGCACACTTCTATGTAACCTATGTTACTTATTATTTCATATATTAACAACTTACTGAACAAAAGCAATAACAACAAACATAAAGCAAATTCATCATCAGTAGGTTCAATCACACAGTAACTTAAGGCCACACCAACTCGTTATCAAATTATGAAGATCTATTATTCTATTTCCATGTATTCACGTACAAGTCTGGAGGGACTGCAATGTTCTCCGGCAGTTGCTAGTCATCAGGATTAAGTTGTAGTGTGGCAGACAACTAACTTGCACAATGAGGTAAGCACAGCAAGCATCTACAGGTTTAGCTGAATACCTATTCACCCATAAGACAAGCAGGTATTCACCTAGTACTTAGTAATATTACTGCATCTCAAATGCAATATAAATGATGACTACCTACAACACACGTGGTGGGCTAATAAAAATTAAGACCTTATTGTTTCTCAGTAAACTATACAAAAACGTGCCAATGAACACGGGTATAGCCAGGATTTTTTTATTGCCGGGGTCCAAAACATACCATTATAATGGAAGAATAACAGGAATCATGTGCCAGGGCATAGTTAGCTATGAAAAAGGCACAAAAATGCAAGATGTTAGTGCCACAAGCACAGAGAAGATAGTGTGATGAAGAGATGTACTCATCCCACCAGGGAATTGTCCGAGGAGAGTGCCTAACAAAAAATGCTGAAATTTTCAATATTTTAATATTTATATCTCTATATTTTACATTATTACTACACATTTAATTAATTACATATTTTATTTATTACATCATAACTTGACATCAGCAGCTGAAAAAATGATAAAAACAAATAAAGACGATAGCATTCTAAATTTATATACATAAGAAAAAAAGAGAACAATGTAAAAACCAAATATTGTTGCACGTCTTGTTAAATGACATGTGTTCAACATATGTTGAACATATTTTCAAATATTAGCAATCATTTTAGAGCAGAGTTATGTTGCATTAATTTTTGCTAATGTACCATAAAATATTTGAAATTATAACAGCATAAATAATTTCATTATGCATATCAAAGTACTACTCTTTGTGAAATATATACTATCATTGAACCCACTGGAGTAAAAAGATGGGGTTTACTATTTGACTCTCCTGGCAGATTCTGTGACATTGTCTCATCAAAGTAATCTTGAACGAATTTGTAATATGTATGCATTGTTGCATGCTGGTCCCTGCTATATGGAATCTACAAGTGTGTGTCTCACACAACTGAAACTACTTTTCCATATATGCATACCAAAATGGTGCTTGCAGTAATTTATACTGCTTGTGCACATAGTTTCCAAAGCACTGACTGCAGACCTTGCAGCACGCCAAGCTTCCCATGATACCAGCACAATATAATAATGACGTAACATAAGACTACAAAAGAAATGACTAATCTATGGTATATAACTGGTAGTGGCTAAAATGAACACAATGACATCCTTACATGCATGAATACGCAAACATTGTCAACAGATGTGTTAATAATAAGTCACAATTCACAGAAGCTCAAATAATAGAAAACATCCAGCTGCAATGCTGTCTGCAACTTCTTAAACAAAACTGTTAAAAATAACCACAAAACACTTTAATAATACTGTTACACACACATAATGCAATGTGCGTACAAATAATACGAAGTGTTTAAAGGCAAGCAAAGTACCCGATAGTCAGTATCGCTGTACACACAGACTGTATGATGCCAAGGTACAGTGCTCAGCTCAGTTTCCACGGTCTTGAATGAATGAACGAACTTTATTGCAAAAAATAACACAATAAAACAACAGAACATAATTATTCTAACATATAATACAATGGCATTTTTTTGCAACAGGCAGACTCTTGAACCGGCATTTGGCAGCAGACCACAACACTTCCACAACTGCCGTTATCTCCACAGCTTGTACACTGGTATCAAATTATACTGCTTGGCGATGAAGGCACATGGGCATGAACAACTTGCCCCAGGTTGTTACTTGACAGTATGGCAGCTGGGTTAAAACTTGTGACCACTGAGCCTTACTGCTGGATTACAGAGCCACCCATGATCCATCATTAAGCTAGCAGCATCTGAAGCATTAATAACGTACGCCATACTCCCTGAATAGCTCAGCAGTGACGACAAAGTACTGGCGAGTCGAGACAATTATATACAAAGCAAGGAAGTCTCACAGTATTTCTCACAGTATGACACTGATCAATAGCACCACACGTCTGCACTGCAATATCTGCAGGACACTTGGTACCATACAGGAAGCAGTAGGAAATACAAATTGATGTCAAAGTCTGTCTGTTCTTGGTGACAAGATTTCTCTCCAAATTACTCGTGCGAGAAATAAAAACATTCTGGTAAAAACTCGAGTATAAACAAACTTAAAAAAACCAAAACTGTCATGAACGGTGCAACGAATAAACCACAAATATGATCACAATAGTATGCATCCGAGCCATCCACGGTATTTCCTCTGTGACTCCTTCTTAAGTACTTGACCTTTTGCCTTTCCTGATACTGGATTCACAGCATCCTGGTAAAATGAAAATAACACAACCTTTATTATTACAGTGAATCATTAAGTGTCAAAATTCAGTAGATGATGACATATAAGAACAATTCAAACAGTATCATCTCTCTATCACTCTTATACTACAGACTGCCAGTGCCAGAGGACACTGATCCATCGATATCTCTGGGTCAGCAAATTACTATCAGCCATCACCAGAGCGATAATCACAAGCATAGTGATTATCGATCCTAAATACAGGTGTGCAATATGGTTGAACTTAAATTCAAATATATGTTCTGACTATATTTAAATATTTGAACATTTATATGCTACTACAGTTTAAATACTACTACTACACTTGTCACTGAACTTACATGATGATCATACCAAATGATACATCATAAGTGAGAAAATGGATGTATCCCTCCCAACTGGTATGTACACTTACAGCAAAATCCCCCATGCTTAATCTTTTCTCTCTTTGATCAAGATGTACAGGCTTTGGGTTTATTGATGTATTTTGGTTTCCATGGAAATTCAGACAGCATACATGTCCTTATTGTTACATAAATGACAATGCCATTGCACAGCAGCATTCGGAATTTATGCTTATGTACTGCCTAGGAAATTTGTGGCATACTGTCTACTTGAAAAAGTCTTTTATAGAATGCTATGTTGACAATTCATAGTTGGCAGTGTGACACGAAAATTACTTACTTACCAGTTTACTCAAGTGCTTTCAGTCACTTTTTCAACAATCATGTCAATAATCTTCATTGTATGTCATGCAGTTTTGTGTAATTCAATTCCAGAACATAACATTTACAGTATTTCTGTACCCACTACCCAGCCTCACATATTCATATGATAATTTTTAATGCCCATTATGGCCATGCACCACAAAGACTATAATCTGATGAATTAGACGATAATGTCCACAGCTTGGCAGCTTCTTATTTAGCCCGCTTGGCAAACTTGCCGGAAGGGCTATATATTTTGCCAATGTTTTTTATTTATATTTTAATGATTGACTTTCTAGACCCGGTAGATCAGAACCTAATGGACTGATCTTCACCAAAATTTCAGGATTGGTAGATGGTTGTTCATCTCATTCAGCTTCTTTGATTTCGCAAGGGACATTGCCAGGGCAACCAATTAAAGTCGTCGACGTTTTTCCCAGACCAATCTACTTTGTCGCGCTGCCATTTGGAAACGGATTGCAATATCACAATTCCGATTTCAAAAGATTCAATAGAATGAATTTGTCTACATTGTAGCACGCTCCATAGCGTGCTTCTGGGTCCTAAATTCCTCCGTGCCTCATGAGCATCGCCGCCTATACATCAACAAGTGATGTTTTACAATCAGTGGTGACATTTGCCTGACAGTCACATAAAAACTCGACTAAACTTTATCTGTGTAGAAGAGAAACCAGTCTTGCTAGATAAACTAAATTTACAGTTTTACAATCCACTCAACATGAAATAGATCATATTGGGAGACATGGATTGCTATTGAAAGCTGAAGACAACAAAACCAATCAATACAACAACAACAAAATTCTAGTCTAACAAGGCAAACACATAAGATGCTTAACTAAACAAAAACTCATGCACAAGACAAAATCTAAGTTTAACAAACACAAACACACAAATGTAAGAAATGCTCACATTTTCTGTGCATATCATCGTGCACAAAAGTCATACACAATATAGCACAGAGCAGTTCTGATAATCTTCCGTCTTAGCCATCAGACGAACATCAAAGCTCAGATACTGACTCATGGAGGGAAGGGGTGCCAGTTTTTAATAACACAGGTGTAGCCATAAAAACAAAGAAACCAAGAAGTAGTTGTTTGCCATTTCACCAAATAGAAAAAACAAACAAACAAACCAGTTTTTTATCCATCTTCACTTTGATGTCACGTGCTAATGTGACAAATGCATCTTCTACGTTCACATTTGTTTTTGCGCTCGTCTCCATAAACTTCACACCATATTCCACTGCAAACTGTGCACACATATCACTCAGTCAAAGTACACAACAAATGAACACTATTTATTATATAAAATACAATGTATTATATACACCTGCCACCACAATATCATTTTAAGTTTTAACAGCCATTTTCCAGATTGACTTGTTATCTGGTTACCTCTTGTTTTCTTTCTTTATCTGTTCTAGAAGAGATCCACTGGGTATAACTGGCACATATATTATCAGCTGGATACCCTTCCTGACAAACAACTAAGTCAAAGCATTGAAAGAGAGTAGGTCTAGATTATAACTACCATCTACTGCAAAATTATTTTGAATACTTTTGTCACAAAGAATGCAAAACAAAATAAGCTCAATTTATAGTACAAAACTAGCAGTATTACTACTGATGACATAACTACCACAAGTCCACAACAGAACCATTCTAAGGTATGACATATATTTGCAATGAAACACAACTACTAAAACAGTAGATTTCAAAGGAAAACTTTCTGAATTCGGAAATTTTTAGCACTCAAAGACGGAACTTGTCTACCGCTGATCCACGATCTTTTGACACTTGTCGACGGTCATTCATATCACATTTGTTGCCAAGAACCATCTTTTCCACGTCTGACGTTGCATGCTGCAATTAATCAACTGTTTTCATTCCTATCTACTTGTACATTGAAACAGCATAATCATGGTCTCTACGAGCAATAACAATTTTATAAAATGTTACATAATGTATGAACACAAAATAATGTTGATAAAAAGTTAATATACAGGGTGAGCCAAAAAATAGACTGTTCTTGATAGTTGATAACTTTGCGATGATTAATGGGAGAAAGATGTGTGATACGTCAAAAGTTTCTAAATTTTATCTCATGCATTTAAACATTCTTTGCCTTGTTTGCAAAATCTTCGCTGCATGTGAAAGTATGCCAAATTTGACAAAAATGCATGGATTTTTCAAAGTTTTCAACAGAAACATACAGTTAAAGTAACAGCAACAATTATCTACACACCAAATTAGTCCAGACAAAATTCAACATGGGCACCTTTTGGCTTGATAATATTATCAATCTTTTTGGCAGCTGATACTTTCACTGCATGTTTGAGTTAAAAAATGGATGATATCCATGCATTTTTGTCAAATTCAGCATAATTTCACATGTAGTGAAAATTACGCAAACTAGGCAAAGAATATTCAAATGCACTTACATGCAAGTTTTATACTTTTTGTAAACAAAATTCTGAAACTTTTGACATATCACATGCCTTTGTAACATTAACCGTCACAAAGTTATCGACTCTAAAAAACAGTCCGTTTGTTTTGGCCCACCCTGTTTATTAATAATGTATAACTGACAATGTCATACACTTCCCAAAAAAGCTCAATTTCCACAGAGTACAGGTGACAAGCTGTCAGTTGGAATCTTTTCATGTGATGCACAATTGAACATTTGTACAGGCCAGCTATAGGTGCATGACCTTCAAATTATCACTCAAGATCAGCAGAAATGGTGTGATTTGATAGGCCACATATTACTTTCCTATCAGTGGTCTGTGGCAACTACATCTCTGTATTGCATTGTTTCCTAGATATTACCCCTATTTTGGGGTGACTCGATAGTCTAGTGGCTAAGATATCAGACTGGTGACTTAGTGGTCACAAGTTTGAGCCCCGACCGCCATGCTGTCGAGTAACAACTTCGAGCAAGTTGTTCACACCCATGTGCCTCACCAATCAGTGTAATTTGGTACTGGCCAATGGGCAGTGATGCTCTTCAGCTGGGAAGGTAACCCAGGCCTGGTGGAAAGTGATGGCAGCCTACTGCAGGCTGACTGCCTGTATACTGGATCAGCTCCAGGCCCAATGCTCAGTAAAGAGTAAATCCAGCCCTGAAGCACCTCGTAACTTTATTGCCTTGTAGAGGTAAATACATCTATAACCATGTGCAAGTATGTTTTACCTCTTCAATGTTTCGTATCCAATTTTTTATGTTTTCAAATGATCGTTCATTGGTGATATCATATACTAGCATAATTCCCTGTTCACAATAAACAGCAGCATCAGAAAATGAATTCCTGAAATAACAAAATCATTATTAAAGAACAAATACAGCAAAGCAAAAAGTACCTAAAAATAAAATGTCATCCTTTTAGCAGTGTAATGATAGTACCACCCAACATCAGTGCACACAAAATGTAAAACAGCTTTTAAACAAATACTTTGTTAATAAGGATACATATTCTGAATTTAACTCACTCATTAATTTCTCAAATGTTGACTGTGTTACAATTTTTAATCATTGAATTTTGTTATGTTTACTCCAAAAAGGGAACTACTTAAATAAAGCATTTTTGGTAATAATTAGCTTAAGTTAATAGTATCTAAACTTCTTACTGTGATATTTAAGTCTGGTATGATTTAAATACAATAACTCACCTTAAAATTCAAAGTTATAATCAGGATTGCCATGCATGGCAAAACAACAGCACACTTATACACCATAAACATTATAGCTTTTAGATAGCTAAACACTCACTAGCAACTACTGTAGCATTAAATGAGCTTAAAACTCTCACATACCATTGCTCCACGGTAATATGCAGTAGTTATAGTACGAAACCGTTCTTGTCCAGCTGTGTCCCTTCAAACAGACTCGGCAATATGCAGTAATTAAAGACAAAAGTACAGTAATATACTGGAAGACAGGAGGGGGCCAGGGGCAGGTGCTGATCTGCAGTTTCCAAGGCAGCCTGCAGGTGACATTAATCATAAACATGGCTACATGTAGATTGAACAGTACCTCTTGTGCCACCACAACACTCTCACATATGATAAAAGCTATATTTGGAAGTATGTGGCTAATTCAGAGAAATTCATCAGCATCAATCATCATTATATCATTTTTATTGTCGTGTTGCACAAAACTATAAGATCTATTAACAGCACTGAAAGCAACTATCATTGCAGCTGATATAAAAAAATTGCTTGTCCATTCATACATATTGTATGACTTGTGCAACAGGTTTTTTTATCAATCAACTTTTTTCAGTTTCATGATGTTTATGTCTGTTTCAAAACTGTTAATGGTATAAAGTGTTCTCAATCAATTTATGTAACCAATCAACCAATTTATTTAACCAACTGTGCAGAACATACATGTAAATAAAACAAGAAAATATAAAGCACAGTGACAGGCTACCAGAAAAGCAAATGCTAATCTTAGCTGGTCGCCCAAATAACTACAAATATAGCAAATAGACAATTACAGAGACAGACAGTTGAGAAAGAGAGAGAGAGAGAGAGAGAGAGAGAGAGATGAAATTTCTC
>Ga0209782_1002191_pt1 | contig 10767 bp, 2 predicted proteins | sample WorMetmaBAHAMAS1_FD_187390 | JGI IMG/M metagenome (GOLD analysis project Ga0209782, IMG submission 187390) | Marine gutless worms symbiont microbial communities from Max Planck institute for Marine Microbiology, Germany - Inanidrilus... | ecosystem: Host-associated > Annelida > Digestive system >...
CAACTTTAACTGTTGAGAATGGTGTTGTACTGAAGTTTCAACCGGGCCGTGGTATACATGCAGAAGGTAAGACTAACTGTTAGTTGTCACTAAAGTTGTAGTAAAATGTAGCTTATATTAATGTCAGCAAAGTTAACAAAGTTAACAATGCTAATGAAGTTTCTGTAATTTATCGATCTCCACATTAGTCGGCTGAGTCATTAAAAGTGACCGTACTCTGCTCTATATTGCTGATTTAGGTGATCTCATGATGAATGGAGGCAGTGACTCAAAGATCATTCTGACTCATGCTGATATTGCACCATGGAAAAAAGTTGTTGTTGAACACACTGACATGCATCAAACTTCTTGTAAGACGTTATCGTTGCTCATTGTTTCTCATCATTAATGAACACTTATCATGTTTATGCATGCATTATGCAGTTGGATGCATTGTGCACAGTTCAATTTGTATGCTTTACTTTTTGCTTGTATGTTTTACTACCATTTTATTTTCTTCCGCTTTTGTGTATAAAATAATATAAACTCGAAAGTAACCATGTAAATTCAGTTTGCAAATGTGTGTTTTTCCAGCCAAATCAAAGTTGAATCATGTGATCATAAACGGTTCTGATGATGGAATGACGTTGGCATCGGTGCAGGTGGAATGCAATGATGTGTCCTTTTACGGCAGCCGACATGGCATTACAATATTTAACTCCACAGTCAACATCAGTGACTGTAGTTTCTCATGGGTCCAATCCTTTAGTGTACGTCTTGCTGGCTCGAGCATGGTTGCCCTGACTCGCTGTCTGGTTGAAGGTGGTGAATATGGAATATACAGTGATTCGACACATCACTGGCTCAGTGTCACTGACTGCACATTCAGAAACATCACTGATAGCGCCATTCGTCTGGTAGACCAGTACGTCCAGACGGTCATGCCTGCCACTCTGCTGCTACATCGAAACCTATTCTCCATCAACTCTCGTGCAGTTCACGTTGATCAGAATGTCGGAGATGACATCATGGTTGACGTTACAGATAACGTAATCGAGTCTGCTTCCATGAATGCTAGAGATGAGGAAAGTGGCATCTTCGTGTCGGGCATCTACATTAATTTGGAAGCCGTTGGCAGTCAAGCTCATATTAAACTTCAGAGAAACATGTTCCGAAGTCTGCCATATTCTGCAGTCAGCATTTTCAGATGTCACCGTTCTTCATTAGTAGGTAACTATAGCACTACAGCTATTGAAAACAATTTCACAGATATATCACTCACTGCACTTGTGGTTGAGTGTGCAGAAACTGGCTTCACGTTGATTCAAAGCAACACGTTTCTTCAGAATACAGTGAACATTGGACCGTCTTGTTTAAATGTTTCCTTGGGTGAAGTTGGAAATGGGTCAGTTACAGAGCTAAGAATAGATCGTAATGAATTTCGAGAGAACTCTGGCACACATGTTGTGAGAATAGTAGGACCTAAATGGTCCGTTTTTTCTCTTGACAGTGTAGCGGGATTATCTGAATTTGTCTCCAACACATTAGTCGACAACTTTCCTTACGATAGCACCATTTACAGCGAGTATTCATATCTCCATATGCATTTCAATACATTCTCTAACCAGCGAGCCAGGTATGAACTTCGAGTTGGCTTTCCAGCAGACCAAGTTGCTAACTGCACCTTCAACTGGTGGGGTGTGAGCACTGAAGATGGCGTTGCTAAGCGAATATTTGACCATAAGAACATGGCGAGTCTTGGCTCAGTTGAATACTTGCCATTCCTGAACTCTTCCACTTCCCAGTTCAGCTGTGCCGAGCTGTCGGATTGTTCCGGCCATGGTAGCTGTATCTACAGTGACACCTGCCTCTGTGATGATGGATGGACTGAATTAGACTGTTCTCAGTACTCGTGTGTCGACGTTTACGACTGCAGCAGTCATGGCCAGTGTGTCGGACCGAACCTCTGCCAGTGTGACACTGGCTGGCTGCCTAAAGACTGCAGCAGAGCATCCTGCGTACTGAAGAATAACTGCTCCAACCGAGGTGTCTGCTCCTTACCCAACGTGTGAGTAGTAATATTACTACATGTTTATCAGAGTACTTTTAATGTCACTTGGTATCACAACAAAATATATATATTATTGCACTACAGCCTAGGAGTTTTGCCACTCCAAGAGGACATAGATTAAATGTAGGCCTATCCAAAGCTAATGCGTGCTGATGTTTTGTGTGGTTGCAAAATGTTTATTGTGATCTGATTACAGAAATACATGTATATGTACACACGCATACACAAATCACCAGTGTGACAAATATTAATATAAAATTTGTCGTTGTGTATAAATTATAAGGCTGATATTAGTGCTAGACTATCAGAATTTTTTTTCATCGAAGCACGCATGACGTTGACATTTATGTGTGCAACTGTGACTATGTAAAGGGCTTTATTTGCTACAAGTGTCTGTGCATTCACTTTACCAAATACTCCATGGTGCACAGCACTTTCTAACCCAAACAGAAGCGTGATAAGTGCAGTTTTCATGTTGTTTTGTGATTTCAATTGTTTTAAATATTGCCTTATTGGATATAGTGATTTACTGATTTTTGTCGTCAGATTTAATTGAATGACCAGTTTATTGATTCAGGTAGAGCCGTCAGTCTGGTGTGTGTGTGTGTGTGTGTCCGTAAGTCTCAAAAAATAACTTGAACTAAGTGACCTTTGATGCTGGTTTATCGTGACCTATGTGTTATATAGTTCAATTTTGATTGTTGTTAAGGTTAAGGTCACAGGGCATAGTTGACAGTCACAGGAGGATGAAAAACTTACCACTTTTGCCTACTGATGCATGTTACGAAGTGATGTATTTTGGTTGTTTGTCGAGGTCTTTGTGCTGGCAGTTGGTGTAACCTTGAGTGAGGGCTTTTTAATTTTTTTTTGTGTTGGTTGCTGGTTTGATGTAGGTGTGTATGTCCGGAACAGTATGCTGGTGATGACTGTTCTCACTGCGCCAGTGGAAGATGGGGATCTCAGTGTCTAGATTGTCCTGCTTGCGTTCATGGACTCTGTAATTCTGACACCGGTAACCTACACTTATTTAGATTTGCTGTCACCAACACAGACAAAATATAATAGCCAATATAAAGAAACAGTGTACAAAACACTGTTTTTATAACTTTCTGTATTAGCTATACAGAACAGAATGCAGCATGTTTTTGTAATCCAAAGTTGGGATTTAGATACATCTACATGTATCTGTCTGTGCTATAAATTTGCCAAATATTGTGACGGTTGGAGAAGTTTACAACAAAGGCGGTCCGTAGTAGGTCTATAGCCACATGATTTGTTGCAGTGGGCGGTAAGCTAACAGTAGAAGGGGTGCAGGTGGTTAGAGATGAAGGCAGATGTCACAGGATAATGTGTCCACTTACCTAGCACCAGTTCAGACTACTGTATTTCTAAAGTTAAACTGAAACTTTAAGTTGCTGACGGAAGGAGAAAAAGATGAGATGAAAGGAACGTGGAAGACTAGGTTACCACGACATATCACCAGACATATTGCAGTGCAAAGTGGTTAATATTGCTGTTGTAGCCTGATCTTATATTGTGTAGCTTACATTGTCAGTAGTAAGCAATTCATTTATTAGTATTGTCAACGTATTGCCTGCAGCAGCGTAAAACAGTACAAAATGAATATGCTGGTTGATCGGCGACATTGTGAATTGTAGGACTGTGTGACTGCGACGGTCCAAACTGGTCGGGAGCCCTGTGTGACCAGTGCGCTCCCAATTACTTCGGTGCGTCGTGTCTGCCGCGCTTCCTGCCTCCAGCGCTGACCTTCACCGTCGCCCCGCGGTACAGCGGCGTGGCAGTCACGATATCGTGGCAGTACGACGTGCCGGCGACGAGCACCTGCACCGTCCAGGCGCCGCGATCGACCTTCCCGGTCGCCTGCGACCTCTCGGTGACGCTCGACAACCTCGGCTCGCAGGGCTACCACACGCTGTTCGTGCAGGCCAGTGACCAGTACGGCAACGCGGCGCAGTACCGACACACGTGGTTCGTTGATCGCAGCTCTCCCGCGTTGCGATTCGTCTCGACGCCAGCGCCGGCCACCAACGGCAGCACAGTGGTCTTCCGTGTCGTTTGCACTGACGCCACCCCGTGCACCATCAGCTGTTCTCTGCAGCTGGCCAGCCAGCCGACTGCATACGCCGAGTGTGGACGATTCTACTCCAGGAGTAATCTTGTTGACGGCGAATATGTCTATTTCGCATACGCTGTTGATATCGTCGGCAACACTGGCCGCGTCCTGAGTTACCGGTTTACTGTGGACACTCAGCCGCCGGTGGTTAATGGTGTGCCGAACATCACGGTCCGCTGTGGAGACAACTACTTCCCGCCGGCCGTTCAGACTCCCACCTACAGTGACAACATCGACACCGATCTGCCAATCACGTTTTCCGATCGCTCCGTTGGCAACTGCCAGACATTGCGAACGTGGACAGTTCACGATCAAGCTGGAAACATGGGACAGTACAAACAGACCATCACTTTCCAGGGTGTGGCCAGTCCGGAGGTGGGCGCTGCTGGTGAGTTGTACGTGGCGTGCAGCGAGGCCGAGAACTTGAACGTACCTGACTATGTGATCAGGCTATTGAACATAACAAGTCCTTGTGGTCGAAACATCACCGTCAATTCTGCTGACCAGCCTCCGGTTACTGAGTGCGGAGTCACTCTGTCTCGGCGCTGGATCATTGCAGACGACTGTGGCAATCAGATCCAGTTTTCTCAGACCATATTCGTCCTTCAGCCAAGTGATCCACTCTTTCCAGCCAATGGTCAGACAAATATCGGACTTTTTCAGGCGCTGGGTTGGCCCAATTACCCAGGATCAAAGACATACCGGCTGTACATTTGGCGATATGGAGAAAGCAGGCCAGATGAACCGTCCACAGATACTTACGACAGAACGTATCGTCCTGTTTCTGCGTATCCTGCCAACACCAGAATGTTGTGGCAAGTTGTGTATAACGTGAGTGGAGCTTACATTCCAGGTCCAGTTTGGGGTTTCGTCACCCAGGCGTTTGCTGACCTTGCTGTCGCAGACGTTAACATCCCAACCATTGCATTTTCTGGCTCATCAGTTGTGGTGACTTGGACGGTGAGAAACATTGGCAATGTAAGCACGAGCCTCTCGACTTCACTGATATGTGATGCACTATACCTGAGCAGGTCTGATGTTTTCCAGAATGCAGTCCGTCGGTGGAGAGATTGTGTACGGCGCTATGTGGATCCAGGTGATGGATATCAAGGCAGCGGCAGTATACAGCTGCCGCAGGATGACGTTGGACAGTTCTATATCTTTGTCATAGTTGACGTCTACAACAACGTTGACGACTTTTCCACTGATAATAATATTCTGCGCTCGCCTGAGAGTATGCAGGTTCAATTAACTCCAACTCCTAATTTGAGAGTGTCGTCAGTCTTTGTAACTGGAAATATATTCTCCGGCAAATCAGCATCAGGCGGCTGGGTAGTGGTGAATGATGGGCTTGGAATCACAGGGAAGGCCAACTGGAGCGACGCCGTGTACATGTCTGTGGACGAGCACTGGGACACCACCGACAAGCTGCTGGCCATTGTACCACATTCTGGTGTACTAGCATCTGGAAGCAGCTACAGGATTTCAACGTCGTCACTGCAAGTTCCCGGTGGAGTGTACGGCAACTTTTCAATCATTGTTCGAACAGATGTCTACAATGAAGTTTTCGAGGGACTGAACGAAGATGACAACGATCGTGCATTTGCGGTGAATGTGATACTGTCTCCGTATCCTGATCTGTTTGTGGAAGACGTAGATGCTACTACTCCAGCATACACTGGCGATCTGCTGCTAATATCAGCAGTTGTGCAAAATGGGGGAGCAGGTGCACCATTCGAATCTGTATGGAAAGATGCATTGATCATATCTTCTGCTAGACGGCAGGTGTACTATGACGAAAGAAGCATATTCAACACACGTCCTCTCCCTCGTTTTTCGTATGTCACTGAGTTTAGATACATCATCCCAGTCTTGCCAAGTGACGAGTACAGTGTCTGTGTTGTGGCCGATGTGAACAATGACGTGTTCGAGTTTAATCAGAAAGCAAATAATCGACGATGCACTAAAGTCAACATTTTTGAGCTATTACCCGATCTCTCTGTCACTTCTGGTAGAGCGGTTGTAATTGAAAACACAACAGGCAACTATCTTCTCTACAATGTAACAGTGACCGATATCGGACAAGGAAGTTTTCAGAGAACTTCGTGGATTGATGGCTTATTTATGACAGCCTCTGACGATCTGACGGGAATTATGCCAATTACCACAAATGTGGTGCGTTTGTCTTCCATTGAAGAACACTCATACATGACATGGAATGTGATGGCTTACATTCCACGTGTTTATTTTGGCAAATTTAATGTTGTATATGTTACCGATTACTACAGTTCAGTGAACGATGCAAACAGATCAAATAATCGCCATATACTTAGTTCTGTTACAATTCGCCAGCGACTGTCTGACCTTGCCCTGGCTAATGTTACTGTAAATCGACAGGTGTATGCTGGATTAGTTGTATCAGTTGAATGGATGGTTGTAAACCGTGGTAATCTAAGTGCTGAGTTTGAATGGACAGATGAGATTAGTCTTGTCTTGTATGGCAGGTTAATTTCATCAGCAGTTGTTCCAGCTGCAGCAGAAGTGCTTCTACCAGGAGGATTTTACAGAAATTATGCAAATCTAACAATACCAGAAAATCAGGCAGGAGAGTACCGTCTGACTGTCAGTACTGGTGTTGGAGCAGCATCATCACTGGAGACAAACACTGCTAACAACGTGAAAACACAAGGTCTTACAGTTTCATTACCTCCATCTGCAGACCTCAGTGTAACAACAGCCAACTACACTGTGTTAGTTGTAAGGACATCAAAAATTCTGACTGTGAAATATGTTGTATCTAATAGAGGAAACACGATGCAAGCACCAGCTAACTGGAGTGATGAGGTGGTAGTTGATGATGGCAGTGGAAATGCAATTATCACCTCTCGTATTTCTCAGCTGAAGCAGTTGCTGTCTTATGAAAACTACACCACATCAGCATCAATGGTTGTACCATCAAGAGTTAGCGGATACTATCACCTATACATTCATGCTGACGTTACTGACAATTTGCCAGAAGGAAATGCTGAGGCAAATAACATCCTTTATCTGAATGAGTCCATTTACATACCACCAGTACCGGGTGCTGTGTTGACAGTCAGCTGCAGTGCATTGCCACAGAATGCCACATATGTCAGTGGAGCAATGCTGATGCTGGACTGTGAAGTGCGCAATGAAGGACATGCTGATATTTTGTTGTCAAGCTGGACTGATGCGGTATATGTAGACACAAGACCGCATCTCACCGCACACCAAGTTGTCAGTGGTGGATATTTGCTCGCATCAGTGATTCAGAACAGGCCATTGGTAGTCAGTGAAAGTTACACTGTCAACTTTGCTGGAGATGTGCCATTTTTAGCAAAGTCCAATCAAGTGGCTTATGCCTATGTGATAGCAGACATCAACAGGCAACTTGGCTTAGCTGATTCTATGCATTTGAGTACATCATTCATGATAGATACTGGACCTCTCCCTGATCTTGTTGTTGTTCCGTCGAAAGTTCCCACTGACGTCCAGTCTGGAAATGTGTACAATGTGTCATTTGTAGTGTTAAATGCTGGAAACAGAACGACATCTGGAACATGGTTTGACATCATATATCTTAGTGTAGACAACCTTCTTGATCCATTCGACTTGACACTTAAATCAAATGAAAGGCCATCTGTTCTGGCAGTTGGCCAGAACTACACTGAGAATTTATTTGTCAGAATACCATATGATCTTCCTTTGTCATCATATTATTTGATTGTATCAGTAAATGCAGGTGCTCAGCTAGTTGAATCCGATACTGATAACAATATTATCTTGAAGCTTATCACTGTGGTATCTCTTCCTGCCGTAGATCTGACAGTTACAGACGTGGTATTTTCACAGGCAAACGTAACATATTGGGATGACGTGACATTTGGATGGTATGTTGGTAACAACGGAAGCCTGGAAGTGTCCGGGTACAAGTGTGATTCTGTGTATCTGTCAGCTGACGACACATGGGATGTAACCGATAGTACCTTGATGGAACCAAGCTGTGGAGCATTCAGCTACACACAAAATAGTGGTACTCGAGAGTCAACAGTTGCCATTATTCCTCCAGTCGCTGTTGGTGACTATAAAACAATTGTCCGAACACGCTCAAATGTTAAGGATTTCAACCTGTTCAATAACATCGGTGTTAGTGTTGCTAATCTGTCTGTAAATCCTCCAATTATTCACCTCAATGAGCCAAAAACAGTATCCATGAGAACGAATCAGCAGCTAGTATTTCGACTTGTCGATTTACCTGCTGGAGCAGCTATCACTGTGACGTTGAAGAGTGATTTCCAGTTAGCTTATCACAGATTGTACATCAGACATTCGTCGCCTCCGTCAACCAACATTTATGACTTTGCGTCTTCACAAGCTGGCACAACAAAGCAGATAGTCAGTATACCTTTTGTTAAGCCTGGTTTTTACTATGTGCTGATTGAAAGTGGCAGTTCAGTAGCTGAACACTACGACGTCGTTGTTCTTGCAAGAGTTGCCAAATTCGAGATTGATTCTGTATTTCCAACTTTAGTTTCTCCGATTGGATCTGCCACACTGCAGATTATTGGAACTCTGTTTGGTCACCAACTTCGCTGTTGTTTGGTTTTAAATGAAACTGCTATCTGTAGTTTAGATGTGGCTCGTTTTAGTCCAGAGGAAGCATACTGTACACTTACTGTGTCTGGTCTTGTTGATGGAAATTACTCACTAATGTTGCAAGAACTACAGAGAGGTGAAGAATTTCGTCTTGAGGCTGCCGTTGAAGTACTGCACCTGGCACTCCCTGGCAAGGCAGAAATTGAAGTTGTAGGTGACTCAGTTGTGCGATTGGGTTCAGATGCAGTTGCAAGTGTAGTGGCTTCCAATATTGGGTATTCAGATATACCAAATCCAGTTTTATTGCTTTCGTGTGCACCAAATGTTTTAGCTAAGCTTACTCTTGGAACAGTTGGTACATCGTGGTCTAATAAGATTGTCTTTTTACCATTCGAACGAAACAAACCATCTCATGTGATTCCACCGAGAACTTCGTATCAGGTGACTTTCACTTTTCAGGCCACTGAAGATGGACAGATGCCAATTGTTGCCGGGATTGTGTCTGACAGTGCTTTAAAAGACATCATTGTACAATGGATGGTCGATCTGAGGCCACGTGAAATGCCTAGTGATGTTTGGAGCCACCTCTGGGAAAACGTCGAGTTGTGCCTTGGCGATGCTCCAAATCAGCTCTTCTACCGGTTAGGACAATTTATCTATCAGCATTACTCATCAACATACACACTTGATAATATAATGGCACATCTCGTGGAAATAGCTGATAACACCGTGCCTACTTTCGTGCTTGCCCAGTCTGTCGACATGTCTGATGAAAGTTTCTCTGATTCCGTCTTTCTTGCCCTTGAACGAACTTATAGCTCTTGTCTCACTAGTCGACTGACATCTGGTCTGTTTGGAGGGGGTTGGACTTCAGATCTCATCGACATCAAAGTCGTGGATCAGCGGCGAACAATTTTACTTATTAAAGGCCGACGACAGTATCTCTTTGCCTCCACTGAGTCTGATAATTCAGTTTATTGGAGTTCTCGGTTGTCTGGTGACCAGATCATACGAAAACCCTCTGAAATTCTGTATTATCAGGGTAGTTTTGTCTTTGTGTTCGATAGGTCAGACGGAAGATTGCAATATGTTACAGACAGTGACAGTAGAAACAACATTACAGTGATATATGACGATGACAGTAAGCCAGAACGGTTTGTTCATTCAAGTGGCAGTCACATTGGGCTGAAGTACAACAGCCGTGGATATGTAGCAAAGTCTGAACTCTGGAAAGGTGGACTGCCCACTGCAACAGTGTCGTACACGTATTCCGATGACGGCTATTTACAAAGAGTTATAGATGACACTGGAGTCACGGAATACAAGTATGACGGGAATGGCGATCTTGCTGTGTGGATAAACGGTCGCGGCACTCGGACCACTTTCTCGTACGACGACAAACGGTGGCTGAACTCCACGCTGACGTACCTGGATGATACTGTCGTTCAGGCAGTGACGAGACAGGCGAGCTGCGACGGCAGTTCGACTGTTACGGTGTTGCCGACGAACGTCTCCGGTCGCTACGTACACGGCTTCGACGGCGCCCTGATCAGAACGTGGACGTCATCCGGTTTACCAGTCCAGTACGTCCGCGACCGACGCTCCAACTACGTCACCACAATTGTCGGCGACGACGTGAAGCAGCGTCGGCGATACGACAATCGTACGAACACGTTGAGCATCGTCGACGCCAGCGACGACGGCATTTCGCTTGTACTCGGCCGGAACGGCGAGATTGGCTCTGTCGGCTCGACGGGTAGAACGCCGTACTACCGCGTCGGCCGCGACGTCGACGGGACACCGCTGAACTTGACTTACAGCGACGGCACGACCGACGTCGTGCGATACGACGCCGTCGGAAATCTGCTGCAGTTCACTGCCCAGGACGGTTCTGTTATCAGATACGAGTACGACGACAATTTACTGCCGACCGCGAAGTACACGCCGGTCGCCACGTACAGGTATG
>Ga0209782_1002192_pt1 | contig 10766 bp, 6 predicted proteins | sample WorMetmaBAHAMAS1_FD_187390 | JGI IMG/M metagenome (GOLD analysis project Ga0209782, IMG submission 187390) | Marine gutless worms symbiont microbial communities from Max Planck institute for Marine Microbiology, Germany - Inanidrilus... | ecosystem: Host-associated > Annelida > Digestive system >...
CACCGGAAATTGTGTCTCTTTAGTCATGCTATACAGTGCCTTGAAAATGACATTGCTTTAAGCTTGCTCTATTTTCGACACTCATCAACCAATTTTAATAATTGTAGGCAGGTAATAGCTATGGAGTTCAAGCTATCATAAGTTCATTTAATTTTTCATGTCTGTTTCATATTACTTCCTTAATAAGTTGTAAGATTATGAAATGATGATTTTTAATGGAAATGATGATTTTTGACATCACCAGTTCCTTGTCAACATGCTGTTTAGTAAAGAAGATAAGATTCTGATTAAAAATTTGCTCGACTTAAGAGACTACAATGCTAAGCATTTAGCCAGAAAGTTTTCCAGCAAAAGCTGGAATATAGGCAGCGTCTACATCTACAAGTGGTTGCAAAAGCTACGCATTACTGGATCGGTTGACGATTGTCCCATCTCAGCAACAGCAGATGACGCAAAGCAGCACGGCTGATAACACTGATCTCGTTGACAAACTGACATTACATAAAAATGGCTAGGCGAGAAATAATATTTTCACACCGTACTTAATAATACAAACTTATTATCTACAAAAAAATATCAAATTTAACTGATGACTATCTAAGTAGATATAACAAGCCACAGCAGTTATTTTTGAGATATGGTATACAGCATAACTGAACAGACAATTTCTGGAGTTTCTCTCCTCAGACAGTGCAACAGTGCAGACAAAACAGTCAGGAGAGGTGTAATAACAGATCACCATTTGATAGCATTTTATCTCAGCAACATCTCTGCCGAAAATTTATAGTGTGCAACATCAGTGTCACGTTTTTAGACACAATGTCTATACTAATCATACAGCTCTTGTGGTGAAAAAAAACATAATAATTATACATGCATGAAGTGCATTACATTGTTTTCTGAATGAGCATCGTTTTACAGTTAACAGGTTATTTCAGAGACAAGGATTAAAATGTGAATAATAACACACTTGTATGTCTAACTGCCTCGATCGTGGTCACATCAATCACTAAACATAGTGTGAAACTGAACCAACAACAGCAATAGCATTTTAAATTGTGTAAGTGTTGCATTCACATTTGGCCATGTATGTAGCTCATCACATGCATCTGTAGCAAAACACTTTCATCCTGTGACCATAAACTTTGACCTATGACCTTTAGCTTTGAATGTGATCTAAGAAATTGTCCAGAAACATACACTGATGCATAAATCACCATCTGGTTTACCTTGACTGGCCTACTTGGGTCATTAATGTACTTTCTACGGCTGATTAATGTAGTCCATAGGTGTTATATCATAATCTGCCACAGAACAGATAATTAACAAGTGATACAATGTGAAACCTTGAAATCAGTTTCTCTTCAGCTTTCTGACATTCAATTATCACATTGTTGCGAAGTGCTTCAAATTCCATGGGACCATGGTCTCTGCACAATGGCAAGCAAGTGGATAAGTTAGGTTGTCACATGATAAAACTACACAGAAAAAAAACTATATGTAAGATGAATCAAGAGCGTCTATCAAAATCAAACTATAAAATGACATATTTCAGAGAACCCTGCTATCCAAAGTCAACACTAAAATATTCTGCAAGCATATCTATAATCATAATTAACATACATGTATCTACCTTGGTTTTCAATCTTATGTTCTCATTTTTATTTGAATAAGTGACACATCATTATTGGTAATTGACACTGCAAGTAAAATTATTAATTTCAGTTAACTGTAAAAAAACATATTTCAAAAACAATAGTTAAAAATAAACTGAAATTATTCTTCAAGAATGAAATACTAATTGATATCATTGTCAATCCTGAACTGAAACTAAAACTATATGTTGGTGCCAAGTGCATTGTTGAAAGGAATTAATAATTAGACAGGATATTTATGATCTCATTACTTGTACCTTACAGGCAGTTCATTCAGTGTTTACTACGACTTCAGATTTTCATTTCTTCATTTCCTGTTTTCTGTTTAATGTTTGCTGCTGACATGCGTAAGATGGCCAAAGTGGTATTATAAAATGTTCTATTAATAAGTTTAGCTAATAGTTTTGAGGGCAGAAAATGGAAAGGTTTGATCTAGAATTACTTTAAATACAACTAGAAATGTGTGGCAAAACCTAGTATGTAGCCCTCCCGGCACAGCAGTGTTGCTCACTAGTGAACAATAGCGAAACAAAACCATGTACTGATCGATGCTGTGCTTAGCAGTGCCACCAACTATAGTAAGCCTAAAATTAGTAACCTTTCCCAGTTTACAAGCATTCACCTTAAATAAAAAAAAATAAAAGCACTGAACACTGGTCATTCATTAAACTTGGTGATAATCTGACTAAAAACGACAGAGATATACTCACTGATATCTTAAACTCTACATAATACATACAGCCCTTTTTGCAAGCATGCTAAGCAGGCTAAATGAACAGATTGGCAAATCAAAACTTCATGTTGTTACCACTTAAATAGTTGTAATGAAGTGCAGTACGCTGCTCACAGTTAATTATTTGATATGGAGTGTCATGTGAAATCTCTGACAGCTGAGTTAATAGCCCATCTTTGACCCCACAGAATCTATGTCCTTTATTTGATCGCTAAAAAATTCGTCATAGGAAATTACATCCACGACTTCTACTACTATGCAAAAAAATTTGGTGGAAATCCGTCCATGGGGGCTTCTGGGCAAATAGGTGAAATATAACCAATATTTTTTTTATTTATACCCCTTCTAAGGAACTCACCTACATGTTAGACTGCTCACCAGATTTTCATGCTTGATGACTCAAATGATGCAGACTCATGTAAGGGTGTGCCCTTTTTCGCTTTGGTTGAGACTGCACTTTATTTAAGGGGTCAAAAAACCCAATTTCTACAATATTTCCGCAATGGCTTGATCAATTTTGACAAAATTCGGCATACTGATGCATTTCGGCCCTGCAGACTGCTATAGTCAATCAAATTTTACGATTCTAAAAATCCAAGATGGCAGCAGTGGCCATGTTGAAAAATAAAAAAATCACAATATCTTCACAACAGATGAACCGATTTTGACTAAATTTGGCAGTGATGCAGTTCCACCCTCCAGACCATGTCAGCCAATAAAATTTTGCAAATTCAAAAATCAAGATTGCGGCAATGAATGGACCAATTTTGACGAAATTTGGTGCAGTAATGTGACTCAGCCCTCTGAGCTGAACCCCATCAGCCAATAAAATTTTACGATATTCAAAGTCCAAATGCTGATGGTGGCCATTTTGAAAAATTAAAAGATCGCAATGTCTCTGAATGGATTGACCCATTTGGAAATTTGGCACTGTGATGTGTCTCGACCCTCCGGACCCTTCAATGAATAAAATTTAGCAATTTTAAAAATTCAAGATGAATGCCATCTAAGAAATTTAAAAAAATCATTATATATCAAAAAACATTTGGACAAATTTCAACATAATTTTTATGTGCTTATACATAATGGCCCTCCTAGCCTACGTGATATAAAAAGTACTGAAATAAAAATACTGAAATAGCAACAAAACAGCAAATATAAATATATGAATAACTGTTTATCTATAATGTTAACAGCGATTGATCAAAAAGAGCAAATATAATAAAAAGGTGATATTTGCAGTTTTTAGTCTGTTGCTGTTAACACTATGGATAAACAGTTGTTTTTATATATTTATTTAAATAGTACCAGTATGAATGTTCAGTTGTACATATACTGAGAGGTTTATGACTGCATATGCCAACTGTTATGTCAAATGTACAGTGTCACTGAATAATAGTAAAATTAATTAAAAATGTTTAGCAAATAAAACTCAAGCTTAAGCAAAATTGCTATGCTTATGTACCATACTAAAACGAAATGTTTAAAAACTAAAACTAAAATTTCAGTAAAATTATTATGCAGCTGACAAATGAATTGGCGAATAAAATTAAAATTGGACGGCTTGCAGTGGATCTGGGGACGAGACACACTGCGGTGTAGATTTGAATAGTGCAAAGCACATGCCAGTGCTCGTGCTAACCCAACCGTCAGTCAGTTCAGACAGCAGATAAACAGTCACAGTGCACTGGTGCCAACTTTATAACGCCCATATAGAAAAATGTTTAGAGGCCACTTAAACTGTTTGTGACTAATGACTTGGTGCAAGGACAGTGGCAAACTGTCCCAAATGTGACAACCACCAAAGCTTCTAGCATCGAAACTGCTTTGTGTATGTGTACCATCATCTGACTAGCTACAAGCAATCATTCCTTACGATCAGCCACTTTTGCAGCAGTCATCTCAGCGTAAAATGGCATGAACGGAGTTTTAAGTTGGTGGCATTGGCTCAGTGGTAGAACGTCGGCCTTTGGCCGGCGGACTTTCCCTGTCCCATGCCCGACCTGCAGCTAACGGGTGACCACTCACGTGGGTAAGCCATCCGCTGCAGGTCAACCAACTAGGCCAACTCAGCCTTTCATCCTTTCGGGGTCGATAAATGAGTAGTAAGCTGATATCAGGTGCCTACACTAACTGGCGCCATCTGGTGAATGCTTACGGGTGCATAGACTTCAGCAGCTATTAGGAGGGCTCAGAGTTTAGGTCAGTTGGCCTAGGCCTGAGTCGGCGGCTGCCCAGCGCTGGTCAAGCACCATTGGCTGCCCTGCGTGGCAGCCTAGGCCTAGTTTCGATGTATAGCTGTCCTGCGTGGCAAATGTAGGCCTATACGTGTTGTTGGTCGAGCGGTTTGACTTGACTGTATTAAAGAAATTATTATTATTATTATTATATTGTTACATGCGTGCTGCATGCTAATACCACCAATGTTGCTGCATTTGTTATTAGTGCTTGCTCGCTTGCTTGCAGTTCGACGAGGACGGTGTGCTGTTAGGCAGGATAATGAGGTCGAGTTTGGTGACTGCGGAGATGACTGTGAAGACCAAACTCGAAGGCGCAGACACGACCGACCACACTGTGGACAAGCAGGTCCTCTTGGCACCTGACGGGAAGCACTATGTCAACGAGAACGGTGTTCTTCACCAGCCTGCTCGCACGAAATGGCAAGCGCTTTTAAACCATCACTACATCGGCTGCTCCACCTGTCTTGATCGCTTGCTGTTTGTTCAAGGTTGGTGAAAGGAATATTGCATTGCTTGAGGATACGGCTGATGTGATCTTGAAATCTTAAGTCTTATTATTGTTATTAGTGCTTAATGGCTATTCAGTGCAACATACGACAGTCACTGACCGATAGCTGTTGCAGTCGATGAGGATGAGATTGCCTAGCGTATCATAACTCAAACGCAACAGCGCCTGCATCGACGGGTGCAGAATATGCAGACTCGATTTAATCATCTGGCGATGCTTGAGATAACTCTGCTTCCATGGGCTCGAGAAGTCCAAGCCCAAAGCTTCCTGTGGTGGAGATATATTATCATCATCCTCAAGACCTTTGACATTAGGCTTACGTAAGATCCAGCGTACTGAATTCACACAGACACACATAAACAGGCTGATGACTTTCAGCATGTGTAGAAGCAGCTAACAGTACTGTAATACACCATGTTTCAGAAAAAAAACACCCACTCATATTATTGGCTATAAGTTGAGGAATAGTTGTCTGATTTTAATAATTTTTGACATCAAAATTCCTCACATAATTTGACATCGCACGACAGCTTAGTTGTCCACCTCACCTAACTAGTGTGTCTACACTACCTTGTAAAACTCATAGCACGAGTTTTGTCACCGTACATTACAAACACGCCTCGCAAACACGCCTCGTTTTGTGACAAAAAAGTTATGTTCCACAATTCATTAAATGTGAAAATGTTTGCTAACATCTACACGAAATATTGATTTGCTGATGATATTTTGTTTGGTGTCACTGTTTGCAGTAAGTTTTAGCGTTATAATGCTTCACAACGGCTGCATGTGACTGAAAGAGTCAAAGAACACTGAAAACAGTCACGGCAAACTTTATAAGCAGTCAAATGATTAAACGGCAAAGAATATATAATGTATAGCAGGAAACACAACGGAAGCAGTCGTTGACTGTTGAAAACTGTTGTTTCAACAGATAGTGAAAATTTGATGCCAAAAGTGCGCAACCTGTAGCCCTATGGAAAAGTATGTAATGTACGGCGACAAAACTCGTGCTATGAGTTTTACAAGGTAGTGTAGACACATTAGTTAGGTGAGGTGTACAGCTGTCGTGCGATGTCAAATTATGTGAGCAATTTTGGTGTCAAAAATTATTAAAATCAGACAACTATTCCTCAACTTATAGCCAATAATATGACTGTTTTAACAGCGTGAACTCTTGAGATTATCAGACGGAAGTTCACCGAATTGTACACAATGTAGCCGGATTAATTTTTCTGAAACACGGTGTAGTAAGAAGTGTTTACAGTAAGAAAGCGATTTCTGTTAGTCAACTAATGCTTTGTCACACAGTTCATCAGTCTATGCTGTCAGCAGATTGGTCGGCTGGTCAAAGTTTAATCATAACACTTTCATAGTTTTGATGAAATCTATGTCTATCAGTAACATAACATAACATAACATAACATAACACAATGTTTATATCAAAAATGTCTACACGTTGTATACTATGTAAGCATATGTTTTAAAGCAGGCTGATTTGTTAAAATTTAATAGTATTTTCAATGCAGTAATATTGTACTTCTAAATAAAGGTCGACCAAATTTAGGTTTCAGTTTCGGTGTCAAAAAGTAGTTTTAGCACTTTTGGCGTACTTTCGGTTTCCGTGACACTTTCAATAACATTTCGGCTTTAGCAGCCAGGACGCCAAATTTTGGCTGGTACCAGCACAGCAGATACAGTGAGCTGCTGACCCACTATAAGTGGTGCAGCATTGCAGCTGAATCAGTACCCTGCTCTATGGTCTAATTACCTAGGTGTCGAGTGGCTGCAGCAGCATGAACGGCATCGGGTAATCTAGCGTCATCTGCATCTCAGCGTGACTGTCACGGGGGTTGAGGTGGGTCCAGTCCAGTAAATGCGAAACCAGCGAGTCATGTCTGTTCACCGCCCCCTGTGTTATAGTCGGCCGTGGTCTGTTCCACCGCGGTGTGTGGTCCCCTGGAGTGGCATGGTACGCCCGTGGCAGTGCCCATGCAGGGCAGGTGTGCTCGTCTGTCCGTCTGGCTATCAAGATGCTCAGAGGCAGGTGGTGTGCATCAACAGTTTGTGTGTATGTCAGCGTGTCCAAGTTGCGACGGGCGCACGCACTTTTAGTTTCGGTTTTTTGCCGAAATTGCAGGGTCACTTTTGGTGTAATTTCTGTTTCGGCCGAAAGTAGTAACCTGCTTTCATGACTTTTGTTTTCGGCCTAAAGCAAAATTACCACTTTCAGTCGATATATAATTTTAAAATTAAAACTGACCATACTTTTTTGATGCATAAATTAATAATACTTCAACTGTTAACGGTGTGCCAGCTAATGCAGGCGTGCCAATAACAATGGCTGTAAAATGGCAGTCTGTCTGTTTCTCATAAAAACTGAAAAGTTTCATACAATACACAATAATTATGCAAGTTAATTAATTGAAGTGTTCGTCAATGTTAGGAACAGAAAGATTATAGATCAGTAAAAGTGCAATGCCTTAACTGGATAGAACGTGTCCACAGAAATAACCCATTATGCACTGAGTGCAACCCTACACCCTGTTGTTACAAACTTATCGAGGACAGACAGAAAGAGAATGCACATGAGAGAGATGTTTAGTATGCACTCAAAAGCCGACGGAAAGCCTGGCTTGTTAAATCTACTCATGTCATCTGCGGATACAGTACAAACAACTGCGTGTAGAACAGTATAAACACAAAGAGGTGCGGCATTACAAATGAAGCCAGCAAAACCAAACTCGTTAAATATTTATATTCTGATGTACAATTAATTGTTAACATGCAAAGATAATGACATAGGATACTATCACGACATAGAAAAAAAAGCTAAAAAGCATGTATTTATTAATTTATGTCATGAGTATTTGTATGTCTTTTTCTTTATAATCTTAAAATGGTCTTTGAAACTGCGCACTGGCTGTATTTGAAGCAACTGTGAAACTCCACAAATTAGTCCTAACATCAACACAATAGCCATCTCTTTTGCGTTTTGCGACTAAACAAGAGTGAAACTGGCACTGACATAAATAAAATGAAATAGTAGCTCAATTCAGGTGCAAAGTTACGCAAACGACAAACTATACTATACTACATATCTCACTCTACAGTAGTGATAGAGAAGGTAATAGCAAAGGCCCAAGTAATCAACTAGTACAGTGTTACCTCTCGACTTGCGCATATTGTTTTCAAATTCAGTAGTTATCTCTTCATGCAGCTCACTCAACACACTGGTATACTTTACAGTCAGCTGGATCGGAAGCAACTTGACCATGTTGTCAAAGACATGCTGTTCCATCGGAGGTACTGGGGCTCTCTCAATGCAATGCTTCAACCGCAGATAGTTGTCCTGCAACAGTGCAGTTCATTCCGTGCACTGGCAGCCTGTATATCGTGACAGAAAATGTTGCATGCACAATACAACAGATAGCTACACCAGTGCAATTGACAGCTAACACTGCCACCGAGCACAAATCGTTCAATTTTATTCAGCCACTTGTGCCCATAAGCAATCTAATACATAATTCCTTTGGCCCATGCAAGTCTGCCCCCAAATGGCATCTCAATCAGTTTAGCCATTCTTGGAGTGCTTGCCAATGTGACCAACACACAGAAGCATAGACAAACAGACACACAGACCACACTGAGGATTAATAATACATAATGCAAGAAAAATCAGAGCCATCAACAACAAACTTAAATACAGCAAACATGAATCCATACAAGCAGTTACTTTTTTTACTTTACACAAAGACCACAGTGTCAGTTTTCAACGTGTGATAGGGTTAGCCTGGGATGACACTATAATTTTCTTCCTGAATTTGTTTTCTACAGAAAACCTTTGGGGATAACTAAAGCAGGTTTTTGAGGTCATATGTCCTTCCTGTTACCCACCCAGCTGTGTCAAAGCACTGCAGGAAGACACCTGCAAGTCGGGTCATGTAAGTCGACTCAAGTTGGCTTGAGCCTCACAAGTCAAGTTGTATTTTATAGGTGCCACTGACTCACCATCATGATGAGCTGGTGCAGTCAACTTGGAAACTGACTTCAGCTATTACATGCATAATGCGGCAAAATAAAGAAATTTTAGAAATAAATAATATAACTTTAGCAAAATCTGCTGGAATATAAACAATTACTAATCCATAAGTCAAAAAAATGTGTAGTTGTAAGTTTTTATCACATAATTTTTTAAACATTAAAATCCGATAAACTTCAATGCATTTATACAACGTACATTTTGCTTCAAGCTCTTACCAGCTCGCAGCTCAAAGAAAGCACAACTTTTTCTAACTTCACAACTAACCAAGAATTTTTGCAAAGTTTTATGCTTATACCATGTTTTTACATGCCAGCACATGTTGAACAGCACGGAAACTCACCCTAATTTGCCGATCTCTGCTTGATATCTACAACATGACATGATGCCACTTTAGTTTTACTTTAACCAATGATAATGATAATTCCATAAGAACAACGTAAATACGTCATATTTCAGGCAAAAACGACCAGCACCTGATGCCACAGTGCATTTCTGTGATTTTAGTACTATGATACAAGTACAGTGTATCAAGACCTACCAGATTACCTACCTATACTAGTTTGAAATTAGTCTTACATTGCTGCCATACCTTTGGTAGCAAGCAGGACATTTTTGCCGAGGGATACAAATTATTTATCTACATCATCAAAAATGCTATGTGCAATAACTACAACAACAAATTGTAAGAAAGCCAACAAGCTGCAAAATGTAACAGCACATTTTGTTAACTCTATGTTCCAGACAGTGGAAAATTGGAGATTAACTGCATTATCATTAACTAGACACAATCATGGAGACAATGTGTAACCAGCAGGATAGCCATATCCCACCTGCTTTAGCTAATGAGCTCAAATTTAGCACAAACTTATCCAGGTCAGACAGAAAGAGCACCAAATTTTGCTTGTATACTGCCCCATCTGCTTGGCAAAAACCCTCCAATATACAGCAATTTTAACAAAATTTTGAACTTTGATAAGTTTCTGTGCCACCCCCTTCACCAATCAAAGCCACATTCAGCATGCCAGAGTGGGCAGCCTGCGCTAAATTTCACTGTCATTGGCATGACCATCTAGCCAAGGAAATGTAACTCAACTTTCCATGGTGCATATAGGCAAAACTGTCTAAGTATGTCAATTTTTACCCAACTTCGAACTGTGAGCGCTCCTATACCCTCTCTCCACTCAACACTGATTGCCATCTATTGTTGAACACAGAATCAACAAGCACGTAGCATGTTTGTATGAATGGCAGTGTCCATGATATGTTATCTCCTGATATAATGTTATATGTAACCAACACACGGTACAGTGCACAAACTATATGACATTATGTTACGTTATTTTTACACACATTTTTCTTGTACGTGCATGCGTGCTGACATTGCATAAATAAACGAATATGATGATGATGATGATGATGATGATGATGATCACTGGACAAGTGAAATGATGATAACGATGATGTACCATTTCTTTATCTATCTCACAAGTGCTTACATCGCTGTTCAGTCCAACCAGTTTATCGTGTCATCGTCAGCAAGATGAAGTCTTTGCAGACTACCATCACAGTCATGGGAACTCATTCACTA
>Ga0209782_1002193_pt1 | contig 10765 bp, 7 predicted proteins | sample WorMetmaBAHAMAS1_FD_187390 | JGI IMG/M metagenome (GOLD analysis project Ga0209782, IMG submission 187390) | Marine gutless worms symbiont microbial communities from Max Planck institute for Marine Microbiology, Germany - Inanidrilus... | ecosystem: Host-associated > Annelida > Digestive system >...
GGTTAAAATTTTTATGGATTTAATTTTACAGTTTCAGCTTACTGAATTTTTACATTTAATCAGTTGTCAAGGATGATGTAGGCAACACCATTAAGAACTAAGAAGTCTTAATGTGCTCAATGCCATCAGTATGAGCATTCGGGCTGATATATCTCGTCCCAGCCATATGCTCCAAGGTGCCAGCTACAGCTAGCACATGTTGACCTGCAAATATCTATAAAAACAGTGTGTTTGTATCTGTGTGATTAGTTGGAATTATATGTTGAAAATTATTCTATTGAAAGATATACAGTGAATGATGCTACAAGGGTAAAGACACGTGTAGTGTACTGTTGAATGTGCAGCACATAACTGAAGCCACAAGACTCAATTATGAGCAGAACATGCATGATGCAATTGCTGTATTTCCACGACTTCAAACTGGACTTGATGTCAATGTCAAATTTACTGGGTTTGTCTATATTATATTTGGTTTTTCTAACTTTAATGGATTTAACAGTTACCTAGCCTCAGTTATCATTCATAACAGCATATGATGCCAGTAATGTTCAGTGCATTTAACTAGGTTTTGCAAGACAGTCCAGTTGGATATAATGTTTTCAGTTTCAACATTTTTGTGGAGATTTCTAATGTTGCAACAATGTTCTCAGCAGATGTGTACACACTGTAAGCAAGTGCAGGACCTACGGAGTTTATACTGTGAATTAGAGTGCTGGTGTTTTTGCAGTGGTTTAGAGCTACAGCTTGGACTGCTGGCCATTACTAATATTCGAGGGCTGTAAAATGAGTTTTTATTGTTTGCTATATGTCCACTTTGCTAGTCTTTAGATGCAGTTTATGCTTTGTATTTAGAAATGTAATAATTGGACTTCTACACTAAATTGTGCATTGAATTGCATTTTCATGCTTGTTCAGCATATCGCACTTTGAGTACACTCCAGAGTGTGTCGTGTTCGACTTACTGGACATTGCTCTTGTTCATGGCTGGCTTGTCGACCCAAACTTGAAGTCGACAGCAGAAGCCGTCGGCACATTCAGCTATAATCAACTTGTTGAAAGAATTATTGAAAATAAAAATTCAAAGGATGAAGCAGTTATTACGGAAGGTCAGTATCAGAGTTTCTCTGAATGTAGATCATATTTTTATAGCACCACTTTGTTCCTTTTATACTGTATTTCAGAAATCAGGCTTTATAAATGTACAGTAGCTATGACTGTAACGTACATTAGAGCTCTCTCAGTGAAAGGATTTTAAAAATCAGTGTTCCTTTGCCAAATTTGTGATCAAAAATGACTAACCCAGTAATCAGTAGCTTTTACAACAACTTGTAGGCAAGTCTATGTTGTAGCCTTTGCTGGGAAACTCTGTGACTAACTGCTTAGCATTGTAGCCTTTTAACTCAAACAAATTTTTAATCAGAATCTTATCTTCTTTAGTAATCACCATGTTGACAAACAACCGATGACATGAAAAATGAGTCATTTTTGCCTTCGTAATCTTGCAGCAAGCAAATTAAGGAAGTAATAACAAAGGAACATGAGACATGAAGTAGTTTTATGATAGCTCAGACTCCGTAACTATTAGCTACTAAAAAATTTTGGTTGATGATTGTCGAAAATATAACAAGCCAAAGTAGTGTCGATTTTTAAGACATAGTATGACTGAAAATGTACAATTTTTGTGGTTCATGTTTCCCCAGAGTGCAGAAACATTATTTAGGATACGTGGGATAACAAATCATTATTCGATAGCATACTCTCTCACCAACATCTCTGCCAAAAATTACTAAAATTTGGTGATTTGCATTGAAGTTATAGCATGCTACATCAGTGTGGATTTTTGAGACACAGTATATTCTGTTTTTTTCTCTACACACTATGCATTGCATATGGGCATTGTTTTGTTTACATTTGGAATGAAATGTCGGACAACTATAAAACGTTCAGTAATGAGCTGTTAACGCTGTAGCGTTGGTAGCCGAGGAGTTCCTTAATACGTCCGCATCTCAGCTGACCTACCACGGTCTGTGTGAGCTGTCAGCAACACTGAAAGAAGAGCAGCTGTGTGTTCTGTTCCGCAACAATCACTTCTCTACGCTTTACAAACACAAGGTACTCATTAAGTGTCACCTGCAGTTAGGCAAGAGACGACAGGTAGATAAGGGGGCTGGTAAGGCTGTGAATAGTTGGGATTGAGAACATGTTTCTTGTGTCACAGTTCATTATCACAATATGTTTACATGCAATTCAGAAAACATACTTGACATGTGAGTTTGAGATGTTGTACTGAAACTCTAAAGGTCACAAGCCAGCACATGTTGGTAATATCTTGGAAATGCTGGAACAAAATGTAGCTACTACAGACAACTGATAGTTAGTTATAGTTAACAAGGTTTCAACTGACATATTGCACTGCATGGTTTTTGTGCAGCTTCTAATGTACTAAACTGGATACATCCATTGTATCCAGTTACTATCGGAGCTATTTTTGTCATGTCGTGTAACAGTCGGAGCTATTTGTTCTTGCAACTGACCAAGGCTTTCTCAATGAGTCCAACGTCGTCTGGGAAACGTTGTCCAACGTTGAAGGCGACGGACATTTTGTTGACGCTTCGTTCCACACGTATCGACTTCCCGAAGTGTCGAGCCCACGAGCTGCTGCCTCTGCGGTGACTGGTTCCGCAGCATTACCTGCGCCGCCGGCCAACAGCAAGGAACAGATTGATCACGAGTGAGTAATAGTGTGACTATGATGCTTTGTACTATGGTTTGGCATAGTGACATTCCTCTTATCAGTGAAGTAACTCTGTATCGTCGAGCCTCGTCAGTACTGTGTTGGGTGACCATCTTTAGGCTGGTATACGTTTTCGGTATATAACCAGCCATCTAGGTCAACTCAGCCTTGCATCCATCCAGGGTCACCAAATTGAGTACCAGCTTAAATTGGCTGGGGTAAAGGCGGGAGTGTCACCTCTGCTTGGTGGCAGGTAACATCGTGTGATTCCATGTGGTATGTGAGTTCCCATACCGGAGTGGCATGTTTGCGAACTGCTGTACGCGTTTACCTTACCTTTACGATCAATGCGATCATTCTAATTTAAACCGTTAATAGCTGTAGTTTGTCGGTGGCTGACTGTTATGTGCTAGTTACCTGGTGGCATTGTCATTGGAACAAGAGCAAGGAGAAGCACCCAGTTCAGAGGTCTGGCTCGGTGCCGAAGCAGCAGTACTCAGCGAGTTAGTATGCTGCTCTGTGCATCTGCATTAGCACATTGGAATTTATCTTCTCCTCTGTTTAATCTGCAATGTTATGCTACTTTCGTAGGCTTCTGCTAATTTAGTAGTTGCCGAAGTGTCGTCGTCTTCAGCTGTCGCTGACTACTGTTGTTAGCCGCGGTGCAGTGTTAGCTAGCCAAGCGGCTATTGGTGCATTAATGTTTCGTGTACAAATTTGCGTGTCGGTCGTCGGTCATTCAATATGTCTGTCCAGTGAATTGTGGAAAAACGGCTCAGTGGATCTGGATGCTGTTTGGGGTGGTGCTTCCGATGGGTCCAGGGATGCACAATATACATGGGGACGCAGATCGCCCCATCGGAGGGTCAGTTTTGATCCACTGTCAAAGTAATGTTGGTATTCTATGTTTTCAGTTTGTTAGTTGCTGCTTGCTGGCTGCCAGGCAAACCCAGATTTAATGTAGCAATAAAATGACAGTCAAAAATGTGCACAAACGTGTTATTTTTATTGAATGATGACTGACTGAAAGTGAAACAAATATGTCCTATTACATTCAAAGCTAAAATAACAAATATCTTGAAATTTAAACAAGACTATTTATTCACAAATTACCACTGCATACTGGTTTGCATACTCATTAAAGAATTCTGATAGTTGATACTTTTGATTATATACTGCTGTTATTGATATAATGATTTCACTACATTACTTGTTTAGCCGAGTAAATTATTTGTAACTGTCTTCGACAAAATTATCTGATAGCACATGAAAGTCTTTGTCTTGGAATTTTTTTTGAAATCTTTGTCCCGGTCTTGAAAAACGACTTGTTTACATCTCTGCCATGAACATAACGTGTCGTGTGGACGGACATGTGGCAACAAACTGGTGTTTGTGATGTAGCCATGACCTGGCCATGAAACTTCAACAAGAAGAAGACTTGAATGCTGCCGCCATTGCCGGTCCGTCATCTTCGCAAGCATCACTGAGACAGCCAAAGGCTACATCGTCCGCCGCCAGCAACATTGACAAGCCAGACAAAAAGTCGGACAATGTAAGTTATTATGTTTGCTGTTTTCTCTTAATCACATTTCTTCTTATATAAGTAAGTAACACACGACAGCAACAACAATTTTACGACTTTTTATATGGGACTTCCGGGTGAGAATTAAAGTTTTTTTGTGTATTATTTTTAATTTGCACATAAACGTTGAGAAACTGTGTCGACTGTTGTTGCAGTGTGTGTGTTATTATGGTCAACTGTATGAGATTATTTCTGTATCACTGTTATTGTTACGGGTATTATTGTTGTTGAATGATTTCTGTTTTCCATTGTCGCACATGTCGATGTAAGATTGCCTTTTCGAACACCCAACAGGGCGGGCTGGTAGGCGTTTGGTATGTAAACATAATAGTCCCATGACTGATATGCCAAAAGCTACTGCAGTCAGACTCCGGTAGGTCCTGGTAGGTGGCTGATATATCAGGTGAGATAAATTATGCCATGTAAGGAAAGTATGAGGCGTGGCGTGAAAATATAAACAACTAACAGCTGTGCTCTGTTAGGTCCTGGTAGACTTCCGAAAACGAACCTTATTTGTGAATGTGTTACTTTGTGTAATGGCATGATATGACATAGTTTCTGTTGAAAGTGCCATTATTCACTAATCATCAAATTTCTCAGCGGCTTCTGCTTTTGACTGTGAGAGTGTGAGTGGTTGTAAGCGTTTTCTTGGTAATTATAATTTATCGCGATTTTTACGTCAGTATTAAGGGATGTTGTAAGTTGTCAGTTTTACTGACTTTTCATTCCTTTTTGTATATTATATTTTCCGCTAATAAACTCGTTTACTTTACTTACTTACTTACCTTGTTGCTGTGTGGTGTTTAGTGTCTCATCTTGTGATGCTGCCGACTGCAGCTATCCACCTGCGATGCACGTGCTGCTGATGCGGCAGTGTGACAGTCCAGTCTCTCTGCTTCATTGCCGACGGCGCCCGTCGCGTGATGACGACAGTTTCCGTCGTCTCTGCTTCCCGTTTCACAACCCGTCACCTGCGGCCGCTGCTGTGATTCCGTTACTGTTACGTGTCATCTTGCACTTTGGCTGTCATACACTTACTGCTTCTTTCAGTCACAGTAATTGCTATGTGTTTGCGTGTATGTGCTGTTCAGTTGGACGGTGAAAAAGCCGTGACAATCGTCTGTCACCATTTTTCAAAATAATGAGCAGGATTTTCATTATTCACAGTGTACTGACTATCTCACTGCCCCGGGGTGCTGCCAGTATTGTATAGACGTCCAGATGCCGGAAATCAAAAGTTTTAGAAGCGATAATGTATTTGTTAGTTTACATTCCAGTAATATGCAGTTACCGATGCAAGATATGCTTGGAATTAACTACAGTAACAGTGCTGTGTCTCGGTTGAAATACAACAACAAACATATTATTTTTGACCACATTAATCACTGTTTATTTGTTATAAACTAATAGCAATAACAAGATTGCCCGGAGTAATTTGGGAACAGGTCGCATTGTCACCAATGCCTCGGCTGACCCCATGCACCACCCCAAATGGCTGCTCCGAGGGTTCACACTTTCACAGCGCTACGCCGCAAACTCCCTGTTGGTTGCAATGGGGTGCATGATGTCCACCTCCAGAACTACCTGCCTCATTCCTGGACCCATTCAACCTACCATCCCAAACTGTATCCATAGCCAATCAGCTGTTTTGCCACAATACACTGGACAGACAGACACATATCAACAAATGGTTGGAGGAAATGTTTGATGATTAGGCTGCTTTCGCTCTATAGAGAGTGTCGTGGCCTAATAATAGTGGAATAAAAATAATAATTTTGTATTAAATTTTTTTCTTCCCTTGGAATGAAGTATGAAGGTCAAAAAAGAATTATTATTATGCACAGATTTTATATTGTTGTATGATGAGCAGTTTAAAACACAGATACTGGCCGATGATGATCGTTACAGATGGAAATGCTTGTTGAACAGGTGAGTTTTAAGGTGATGATTGAGTATAGTGAGTTTATTGCATCAACTGCATGAGTTTCAACTTAATATACTGTGTAGTTTTTGTGGCATAACAGTTTTAAAACTAATAGTCCACAAGTCGAGTTGTCCGTGTAGGAAACATTCTAATCAATTGCAGTCTTGTGTATCAGCAGTCATTCAAGCAGTGATCAAGATGACCACTACCTATCAGAAAATTCTTTAATAACTACTGCAGCGTAAGATTTTTTGCATCTGTCAAAATTATCTCAGCAGAAACATAAACGTTATTGCAGTAAGAATTGGTTTTCACATTATTGGAAAGAGAATTTTCAAGTTCTTCTTTTTAAAGTTTTATATCACAGAAACTAGGCTATATATTTCGTTGAAGCTTGACATTTTATTAAATAAGTAGCAATTAGTATAGTTTAATTTTACATGTTTTCGTTGAGTGGTATTGTATTTTAATGGATTTGCACTTTGGTTTCAGTTCAGTTGAGTCACGGTGTCGAATCATATTCTTAGTATTTGGAGTAGACATTTCAGGTTAATAATTGTTATTAATGAATACTTCGTAGGGCTGCGGTATACCATCTGTGAACAAATTATGGGAAGGATGTATTGTTACACTGGTGTATACTGTATACTATCGGCAGCAGTTACTGCTGTGACCAGTCGGAATGTCAATCGCTGCAGTTGCCAGGTTGGAGATATGGCTCACTTGGCTGCCTAGTAGCAGTCTGTGGCTTGTGGGTGTTTTTTATTCTGAATTAATTGGAATCACCAGATCTGCTGCAGACTGAATGACTGCAGAAGTTCACATTGTTTACTACAGCATCGTGTCGCAGTATCTCGTTGCCCCGGCGAGTGACTGATACTGGTACTGAGTTTGTTGCTGTTTGCCGTGATTATTTATTTTTTCGTTGCCAACTCGCTCGCTGGGTTACAGCACATTTTTGTTGACAGTGTTGCATGTTTTTTGTTTACAGGTCAAACGTGTCTGCAATGTGATTTTGCTTTGTTCCTCATGTTCCCAGTATGATGCAGTGAAAATTAATTTAAACTACTTCTTCTGCTACTAGTTGTAGGTTTGTTTAGCTGTCTAGCCTGCTCCAGGTTAGCCCTCATCTTCAAGAAGTCAAGATTATCCACTAATAGAAGAGACATCAAGGCTGTGTGGCATTGTATGTCTCAGCAACAGCATCAGCGCACTAGAGAGGAATCAGTTACAACTGAATGATCATTAATTTATAACTGTTGTCTGTAACTTCAATGCAGTGTTATTTTAGTTTGGCAAGTAAATGTTATTTCAGTTCAGTTGCCATTTGGTACAGTTTTTTTCAGTCCGTATTAAATTCACAATATGCCACCAAGGTCATTGTTTCAGTTCAGTAACATATATGTAAAGTCAGGTTCAATTTCAGTTCAGTTTCAACAAGGAACCGGCTGGTAGTTTGGGATCATCTGATGGAGCCAGGGATGAACTAACAGATGACGACAGCATTACTGATGATGGTGTCTCAGTCTGTGACGACCTAGCAGCAAGTTAGCATTGACTGGCGATGAGTCTTATACTGCATCCAGCAGGTCGGCCATTTCTGCCTACTGGCATCTCAGGATCAGTCACTTGCAGGAAGTCAGTTCACACTGTTACTGTCCAGATCAGAATGGCTCTAATTCATTTTGATGCCAAAGGTCTTCCAGCAGACTTTGGCAAAAACCGTTACCATACAGAAACTTGTACTAGTGATACTGTTGGTCTAGTATACATGGCATTATGCTTGACATTGCCTGAGAGTCAGTTTGCAGAACATCAGTAAGTACTGCATTTAAGTAAGTAAGTAAGTAATCTTTATTACGATGTAACAACCGCACATCACATTTGGCTACAAGAATGCTGCCACTTCTTTCCTTAGCCAGAAATCCAAATAAATTTTTATTTGAAAATAACACCTATTTTAATTCCTAACTTAGTTCTCGAAGTGTTTGCTATTTCAGTTCAGTTTTCATTTCCAGAATTGTCTTTTTTATTCTAAATTCAGTGCAAAAAATCTTTTTCTAATCGTAGTTTCCTAAAATAATGCTGCTTGTTGATTACTTTGTTGCAAGTCAGTTATGCAGGATATTAAAATTGAGTGCTTTGTTTTGACAGTTGTGTCTTGGATGCTGCTAGTTGAAGACTGGTGCATTTTATTTAAGTGACTACTGAAGGTTTGATTAGTCGTCGTTTTTGTGGGTGATGGATGTATCGCCAGAAGTCATTGTCACATTTGCGTGTCAAGTCATCAGGTTTCAAGCACCATGCACAGCTGACAGTAGCATGCTGTCTGTTTGCCCATCTTGGCTGGTGTCTCGTCCTGTAAAACCCGGCGATTTCTATGAACTGTGTATGGTCTGCTCAGAAATGATCAGTTGATCACAGTTTGAGCAACAGTGAATAAAGAATCCAAGTAAGTTGTAAGTGTGACCAGTTGCACTACAAGGTGGCTGGAAATGAGATACGCACTGCAACAAAAGTAGTCTACATCTGCACATAGGCGTGCACATGTTACGCCTAAAAATTGAATTTTTTGTCCAAGAAATCTTGGGAGTAAATTATACAGGAAGCGCTGACTGATGAAACGATAATATTGTGTGCGTTACTTTCTCCGGCAGAAACTGTGAATATGCTGAGCGTAGTTTTGTCCATTTAACAGCATTATGTACTTTGTGATGATACCATTATGTAACTAGTCTGTTGTCGGCAAAATAATGCTGCAGACTTCACTGTTAAAATGTTGGGTTTTGATTGAATCACTGTATATACGATGTTAGCTGTACTGTACATATGCCTGCATTTGGACCATGTCCGTGTTAAGTGGATGAAGTAGCATGGTTTGCTTTTGTATTTATAGCAGAAGCATATAAAACTTGTCTTTCGTATTATGCTTGTTGCTGCTACACTTGGCTGTACTACAGCAGATTGCCACATACTGGTGTTGACATGTTAGATATTAATATATTATTCCATTTCAGTCATTTCAGCATAGTGATTTTGATATTGTAATGATGAATACAGTCATATCTACTAACGATAAACAGCTGTAACTCCAGTGTTTTAAAGACAGGATTTGAATGGCAATTTTTCTGTTTGGCAGTGTATAGGAGACTATTCAATAAGGCCACTACTATAAGTCATTAGTTATTCCATGGGCTAGTGACGTCATATCTGACTTCCGGCAAAGGATAGAATATTTATAGGTATATGTATTAAAGTACAAGTTTGATTTTCTTCTTAATGACGCCCACAGCAGGTTTATTGTTAGGGTTAGTAGTGTAAGTATGGTTGTGTGACAATTTCAAATTTAGCTTGTACATAACAATTTGCTTACAGTAAAGTGTGACGTCGAACTTGACTTCCGGCATTTCCAAGCTGGTTCTTGGCAATTTCAATCATAATATTTTTGGCATCAAAATCATCATTTAATGAGAACAAATATTTCTCTTTATATTTTTCCAGAATAACTGAGACATGTATGCACTTTGTTTTGAAACCTGAAAATTTGTACCCATTCACCGGTACCAGAGTTACACTGCAGGGTGACAGAGGCAAATGTGTGTGAACAACTTGAACTTGCCTAAGACCTGACGGTAGAACGGCCTGGAGTTAAATCCTCGACCTCTAAAAGTCCAGTGCGCTACATATTATACCACCAGGCCACACAGTTATCATGTGTTAGAAATACTGTTAAATATAGTCAACAATTAAAGATGATCGACCACTTTCGCGCGATACATTGAACGCCTCTGATTACTGACAAACAGACAATTCCAATCGACTGGTAATGGTCATTCGCAATCGGCAAGCCGAGTCCTAAAATCGACCTGCTCCGTACCAATGGTTCAAATGGGAGAGCGTAAACAATTTTCACTGTTTAACCTTGACCTACAACCCCACGCTAGCCAAGGTCAAGGTCGACCTTCATGCCAAAAATCAAGGTCAAACGGTTCAAACAGGAGAGTGCCCACAGACAAACGGACGTCAATTGTTGACTATATTTAACACACGGACGCTACCAAACGTATTATCGCCCCTGCTACCGTGCTACGCGGTCGATAACTAGCCGATGTAAGACATTCTTCTGAACTTGAAAGGTCAGACGCAAAGCAGCTATTACGGGCGTACAATAATAGGGAGAGAAAGAGAAGAAAATACAAGTTAGTGATAGCCGGCAACACATGCTTACAGATAATCAGTAGCTCCAGCTCCACACAAATAGCAGTCTAAGCAAAGAAATAGTATGGGAAATATGGGCAGGGGCGGTTCTAGCATGTCCATCTTGCGTGTGAGGCAGTAGGCGGTCAGGGTTATCGAAGGGTGGCAGACATCGGAAAAATGTTGTCGGTCGTATGTTCAAATGTGCCGTAATTTTTGACAAAACCTACGTGTAATCGCTAATTTGTCATTCCAGATGCCCAGTTACACTCAACAAAAATTTCGTTCAGGGAGCGATCCGTACCGGGGCCGGACATTTGACTAAGGG
>Ga0209782_1002194_pt1 | contig 10763 bp, 10 predicted proteins | sample WorMetmaBAHAMAS1_FD_187390 | JGI IMG/M metagenome (GOLD analysis project Ga0209782, IMG submission 187390) | Marine gutless worms symbiont microbial communities from Max Planck institute for Marine Microbiology, Germany - Inanidrilus... | ecosystem: Host-associated > Annelida > Digestive system...
GGGAGAGGGTGAGGCCAGGGAGATGACCACCACGGCGTCGGTAACCATGTTAGTTTACGAGAATGCAGATATGTCCCGGGCCGCTGTTGGCCTGCTGCTGCTGGTGGTGGACGTGGCGTATATTTGTATTGCTTTAGTTTATGGCCGGTCGCCGGGTTTTACGCCGATTGTCGGTCAAAGTTGCGTGCAGTGTTTCCCGGACGCCACCTACTCACATTTTCCGCGGTCACCGTGTGTCACGGTAGTGCGCTAGAGAAACTGAACAGTCGAGCGAGAATTCGTCGTCGGGCGTCGTTGGCGAATATCTTGTGCAGTATTATTTACCGAGACATGCAAGCCAAACACCAGTTGGGATCTGCCGTTATATAACGACAAAACCCAGAATTAGACGAGAATTTTTACTTTGCCTCCCGGGAAGGGTGCGAAGTATTGTGATGAGTATGTCTGTCTGTCTGTCCGCTCGCATGTCTTACACAGCAGAACTTCACCAAAATCTCTGTGTATGTTGCCTGTGGCCATGACCTGCTTCTCCTCCGACGGCGTTGTGATGTGTTACATACTTCCGGTTTTGTGGATGGCGTCATGTTTTCACACAGTGGGCGCCAAGGTACATTATATGTAGATCTGAGCGGTGCGAGCATAGCAAGCGAAATTACTGCATCGATTCCAACCAAATTTTGCCCAACGATAAAGATTAGCAAGTACACGTCGTTAATCACCAGTGGGCAAAATCTACTATCTACGATTGTGCAGACTGACTTGTTGTCTCGTGCGCTTCGAAACGTACAATTCGTTTTTCACTGCACGACTAGAGCACGAAACCATAGCAATTGCAGGCCATGAGGGGCACCCATGCTTCGCAGCTTTCTCACCAGATTTGTAAAAAATCTCCTATACGTCTATATAGCTCTGGTCGCGGCTGGTTGGGACTGGATCGCCTGGCTACCTACTACACCCATCGCTATAACGCTTTGCTTTGTGCATACACAATAAGACTCCGGCCGCTTATGTGATTATGCATCATTTATGACCCTCTCTCTCTCTCTCTCTCTCCAGTACATAAACGTAAATGCCACGACGAATGTAAGCTGCAACACTGTAGGTCCTATGTTGTTTTAAAGCAAATATAATGCATTTCTGCGTAAAGAGACAAAAAACGAGCGACTACAGAGGTTGGACTGTTTAAAAGCGTTGTTGTGAAATACGCAGACATTGTTAAGTAAATAACACCAACGAAAATTCGATTAAAAATTACTTTGACGACGACAGAAACTGCATTTATTTATGAAACAAACAGATTCAGAACTCTCTTGCACGGACCGTCGTTAAAGCTCTCAAATCTCGCCTCTTACGTAGCCTGCATGAATGCACTGAACACGCTCTGCTCACTAAACATTAGACCGACTTGCAAAGTTGTCACCGCCACTCAACGTTCATCTTTCTGCATAAATTCATCTCTGTTCCACACTCGTAACTATATCACTTTTCATCTCTTGTTATTCTTAGTTACTCTTTACGTCCATACACAATTATAAAGCACTGAAGGGACATATGTTTAGGTCGTAGTCGACCACGACACGACGCATTGTGACTAATTGTTTTCGTGCGCGTAGAAGCTCGCTTACTGTACTTACTTACTTACAAATTATCTTTGTTACGAACAACATATCACTGCTTTCAATATGCTGCAGCAAGCAAGTAAAGGGGTGCGAAGTATTGCGATGACTATGTCTGCCTGTTTGTTTGTCTGTCTTTGTCTGTCTGTCTGTTTGCTGGTATATCTCGAAAACTACAGGGCCGAACTTTACCAAATTCTCTGTGAGCGTTGAATGTGGCCGTAGCTCGGTCCTCCTCTGGCGACCGTGCAATGCGTTATGTACTTCCGGTTTTGTGGATGATGTCATTTTTTCACACATCGGGCTCTAATGGTGTGTTATGCCTATTCCTAAGCAACGGGCAAATAGCAGTCTAAACTACCACATCGATTCCAACGAAATTTTGCTTAACGATAAAGATCGACAATATTACACATTGTTGGTTGCGCACTGGGGGCGAAATCTGCTGTCTACGATGGCATTGTTGGTTATTTCCGTCAGTCTCGTACCAGTCTATATTTCTGACGTACAGTGAGTGCCTTTCTTGCACACAGTCTTTTCTGTCCGTTCATCACTCTTACCCAGTATTTACTCACTTAATCCTAGCTAAAATTCACTTGCTTCACATAGACGCCGAGTTTTCGGTGCTGTTTTTGACTTACTGGTTTCGGGTGTTATGCCGTGGTTTTATATGCAATCCTATTGCATGCAACGCGCTGCAATATTCGTGCGATAATTGCAAGCTTTCCGACGTGATGGAAAATATCCACAGCTGTAACATTTTCGCCTCATGAATATTTTCTATCATGTTGGAAAGTCTGCAATTATTGCACAAAATAATTGCAGCGCGTTGCCTGCAACAGTGCACATGAAACCACGGCGTTAGACTAAAGTTTGTTATCTGTTATCCGTTAGTTTTTAGCGCACGAACGTATCGACTGTCGAGTTTATTCTTCATGGCACTTGCTTGTTAGTTATCAGTCCACCAGTTGCTGCGCGTATTTCACTTCGTCACGCCACGTGCAAATGTTTTGCTCTGTTTCGTTTTATCTCCTGTGGAATTTTAACATACAGACAGCTAAGCCGAACGTGAATCCATTAGTCAGATACGTTGCCCGCGGGCGAAACTAGACCATATGTGCGTTCTTTACATACATGTAGCAATTAGCGCGCGTTCGTCACAGTTGGATAGCGCCAATAAAACGCCGGACGTAACGTTAACGCGGCGGTCTGCCGAACTAAAGGTGTCACATTTCAATAATTGGAGCCTTCTTAAACGCGCGGCGGCTATTTCTGTCATTGTCGCGCGTCATTCACGCGACGAACGTGGCTGCAGTCCTCGCCCACAACCAGTCCGCCGTCCACCACCTGTGTAGATCGCTATCCAGCGACACGGACGTCTCCAGTCCTTGTGGACAACAAAGCCGGCCGGCCGGATCGACGCGTCGGTGCGTGTCAGTTTGCTAGTTGTCTCGTTGCGCAAGCTGCCTAGCTCCAGTTTACGAGCGTTACCGCCGACCGACCGCGGCCTCTCTCAAACTGTGTCTCAGGTCGATGAAAGACGTATGCAAATTGTCGTCGTCCGACGTTAAAATAACGCATCGTGCGGCCCCTGTAACGTGCACGGTCTGTTGTCGGCTAACACGTGCTGCGTATATATAGTTTAAGAATTTAATAGCAAGTGCAATTCCAGTGTAAAAATGCTCTTAAGACGCAGATGAAAAGCTCAGCTGTCGCAAGAAACGCCCGATGCCCTATTAGAATGACCATTTCACATAAAATGTTGACCAGACATTACACTGTCTGTAGATTTAAGATTTTACTTCGTATTCCTTGTCTTGACCTGACACGAAAACTTTGTGATAAGCGATTCCTCAGAACGAACTCGATAACGATAAAGACTGAACCATGGATCGGAGTGAATGTGGAGAACAACGAGATTTCGCGAAATCTGTGGTAGATTGTTAGTAACCGCTCTCCTTGTGAAGACGAGATACATGTACTTCTTGGAATCGATATAAATGGACATGCTCGAACTCTGTTGGTTCGATTTGTTGTCCAGCAAGTTCTACATCAAATCGAACGAATGGAGTTTGAGCACTAGCAGACTGACTGATCGTGGACAACAAAGTTGATAACCAGAAATAGTAGGCCTACAGAATCATCTCGAAACGTTTCAAACTCTCGTCGATGTCCTTTATGTTTTTGTTAATTTTGTGATTTTTTTGAAGTTGTATACTGAAGACTCGGCTGTTCACGCATCAGTTTTTGAGCGCATGAATTTTGCGCACGTTACCGATGCAGACTTAAAAGTTTGGTCAGTTGTAATTAGTCACTTTGTGTCCGGCTGATCAACGCCGCAATTACAGCAGCGGTAAAGTCGTTAGCCTTTGTGTTTGCTTATTAACGGTTCGGTCCGTCACTTTCAGCGTCATTACTTTCAACGTATTACGCAATGATGTCCCGTTGTTCCACCAACAGCAGCTGGGTCTGTTTCACACCTCTGTCAAATCCAATCGATAGACAGGCCGGTGAGCAGGACCGTATTAAAGAATGGACACGCTGGGCCTGGACCTCCACAGTCCACACAGGTCACGAAAACAAATTGTAATGTACTTGGGAATGGTATCTAAAGGAATGGAACATGCATTCCTCTTGTCTCATTTTCAGTAAGATAAGTTAACTTCTATTCTCTCCTAGTCTTTCATTCACCTGATTGGTATTCAAAGGTATGGTGAGCCTTCTAATGCTGAAGGCTATAACCAGAGGTTTCGACGTGTCTGAACCCGGCTGTGCCTGTAAGCTGTATATGCAGAACTCTGATGGTGGCATTGATGAAATATTAGCGACTGACTGTCAGACATTGAACCCGTTCAAGTCTGCTGGCTACGAGCACACAGATGAACGGGCGGGATTTCACGCTGTAAAGACTGACAGGTGCGCTGTGAACGCGATGGTCTGTGGACGACTGGTCGTGGTCGTCGGTTACGTAATCGCGGCTGGACAAAGACTGGACGCGCGCCGGCCAGTCAAACCACAGTCGTGACGTCACGCACGCTGACCATTGTTCTGATTTTAGAACGGGCGCAGGTGTGTCTTTGAAGAACGCCCTGAAACTTGCACTGAACAGACGCTGCAGCTTTATGGCAGCAGTCTCATCACGTGTACGCGAATTACAACGTGACATACACTAGGACCCTTCGTATAACCATTGGCGTCCGAAATAACACACACATCTGTCTTCAGTATGCCGTCCAGCCGCTTAAGAAGCGATAGCCTTTTAAATTTAAACAACTCAGTCAAAAATGAAGCGATTTTAATAAGTTATGGAATTCAAATTTTTTTTTTGGAAATGAAATGTCACATCAAAAGATTACGTATTGGCCCATCTCATTTGTAAAATGTGGCGTTGTACCTTATGAAATTCACAAAGTAATTAGTGCATGTAGCATAATTTTGGTACATGAAATTCTCAGCAGATTTTACATAAGAAAAAAAATGAAAGGTTTGTTGCATGTAACGTAACGTAAATGATAATATTATCAGCACGTTTTACATGCTAGATCAGCATCAGATCTGGTTTTGATTATATAAGAGAAGTTTACATTTCACAAAGTAAAGTGCGGTGACAAATTTTAGGTGCGGTGGACAAATTCGCAACCACTTATGTTAGATTAATTCCGTAATATGTGTACCAAATGTTATTTAGCCCGCTCGGCAAACTTGCCGACGGGGCTATATATTTTGCCAATGTTTTTTAATGATTTCTCGGAGACCAATTATCTCATGATCTACTGGACTGATTTTCACGCGGTTTTCATCAATAGGTATTTGGTTGTAGATTATAGATCTAACTCTCTTTTTTCCATTTCTCAAGATTTTGCCCCAATTTTGGGGCAGCATCTTCTGACTAACCATCATTTAGCAACTGGCATTCTGACGTAGATTGAAATATAGCAATATAGATGAACGAATTGGTAGCACCGATTCTCCCTCTATACATTGTGTACAAGTTTTGTGAATTTTGGTCCACTAACCCCAGAGATTACCTCAGTAGAATTTGCAGCTTTTTAGCAATGTGAAAAAATCGGCATATTCCCGCTAATATCTCATAAATTTCTGCACCGAGCTACACCAACTTTTCAGCGTTGGTAGACGTATGTGTGTGGATAATTAAATTGATGTAAGTTTTGCGGTAGTTTAAGGGACGTAATTATGGTAACCAGCTAATTTTTGGGGCTTTTTCAGAAGTCAACATTGACCGCCTTTATTCTTTGCTCTAGCATTCCGAAGCGGAATACAATGTCGTCTTGTGAATATGCGCATTAATAGCTCCACTAATGCCTCTACGTCTTGTAAAAAGTTGGTGAAAAGCGGTCCAGTAGTTTTTAAGTTAAAATGGGGTACTAGAAAGTAAAAAGTGTGCTCCGACTTGGCCCGAAATTTGACGATCGTCGTTTATTCGGCACGCTGGCATTCTGAAACGGTTTGGAATATCACAAGTCCGATTTCTGCTGGTTAATCGGCAATCATCTGTGTACGTTGTGTAGAAGTTCTGTAAGATTCGGTCCAGTGACCCCGCAGTTTAAGACGTAACAAATTGTATGGCTGGCGTTTATAATTTTACCACGCTTAGTTTAGCTATGTTCGCTAGACGGCGGGGCTGTTACGCACTGATGTGATCAGTAATTGGGTGTGTTTCATAAATATCCGCTAGGAGCGACACTACGACGCCGAGCGGGCTATAAGCTAGACTTTGCCACACATCTCTAGTTAAAATTGATTCATGCTGATTCATTGAATTATTTAAAAAATACAAAGGGTATGGTTTTTATTGAAACATGGTGTAGAAACATAAGCACATGGTACGTAGTAGCCTAGTGAACTGTGACATATTTAAAGAGGCCACGATGATAAATTCATACATTCATAGTCCCTATTCAAAGGTCACTTTGACAGACACGAGTGACGGGCGAGATTTGAATTTTAGAACAGGGAATAATTACGCCGTTGGTGAAAGTCTAAAGACGCCCACTGTTATTAAAAGCATAAATAATTTGTTAATCCACCGTTCTGACTACGCAGTGCACTTACCGTGAACGTCTGCTCTCTCTGATGTGAAAAAGATTCAGCTACATCGCGGGGGACTGTGCGACTCTCTACGTGCATCTTGTCAACTACAGTATAAAAAATTGCATTTGAAAAGGCTTGCTATAGGTGCGTGGCCTTGAAGGTCGGAAATGGCGGTATTGGATATTGCATTGCATATCACTAACAGTTAGTCATCTGTAGTAAGAAAGTCACTGTCTTGCAACGTTTCGGAGATACATCTGTCACCGCTTTTGCAGTGTACATGTATATACGTGAGATATTCTTCAGTTTCAAAAAGGCATTATAGGCCATGCAAGCTTTCCGATCGCTGTCAGTGTCTGATGTATTTTGTACCGACCGCGTTAGCACAGGAGGTAATGCAGTCGCGTCCGTCTCTCCCAGGGGCGTCGATACCTATGGAACAGGGGGGACATGTCACCCCAATATTTATGAAGGGGGACATCCATGGTAATGTCCCCCCCAATCTTTTAGAAGTGATGTCGTTTAGGATGTCGACTCGAGTGACAGCAACTGTTGTTTGTTGTATTTTAATGCAAATATTATGTGTAGTTTCACAAAAAGCGTCAGCTTCTGGGAGACTTCGTCCCCCAGACCTCCTACCGGGGCTCCGCCGCTGGACCCCGCTAGGGGACTTTCGTCCCCTAGCCCCCCAGTCTTCCTTTATGTCCCCCAATAATCCTGTGAGATCGACGTCGTTGGTCTCTCCGTCCGTTCCCACTCTAACTGTTGAACTGAGCGACCTTTGACCTTGACCTTTTGCACGTGTATATGTCATAGCTGTCATGGGATTGAAGGTCAAGGTCAGACGTCAAGGTTAGGGTCAGAGTTAGGGTCTCAGTTCGAAATGCGGTCGGTAGGACCTCGATCGTCAATCGAGGACAGCTTTCTAGTTCGAGTTATGTTATTGATAGCCGGACTGTTCAGTTGGCGCTCGCGCACCAGTTCACGTTCTAGGAATTAACAGCGTGGGAAGAGTTGCCGCACGCACTTAGGCTTAAATTCCACGGAAGCAGTTTCCACGTAGCATCCTCGTGACATCTTCGCGAGGATGTCGCTAACATGTCACGAGAAAATCGGGCGTGTCGGACGACGATGCTATCATGGTACGAGGATCCTCGCGAGGCTGTCGCGCGTGTCGGGCTCGTATAATTTGAAGAACGACACGACGCACGGACAAACGTGCAGCACTACACCGCAGCAGACCGCCGGCTGACCAATCAGGTAAGCGCGTGGCAAGCTGAACGACAACCCCGACATGCGCGACATCCTCATAGCATCCCCGCGGGGACGTCGGGCGTGTCGGCGAGGATGCTACGAGGAAATGGCTCCCGTGGAATTCTACCTTTAGCACGTAACGCGCTGTCTGCATTCGTCTTGCGCGCGCTGCTGCGTGGGCCGAAGCTGAGCTGATGAGGCATTGAAAGCACTCCACGCTGAATTCTTGACACAGTAATTCTCTGTATCTTCACCCACCGACCTGGGCAGGCCAGCTGATCTTCCTGTACACGTGGATAGGAGGCGCCCTGGGCAGTGCGTTTCGTAGACAGTCGCAAACTACGTAGTGTCAGAATATAGTTTTTTTTCCTTTTAAAAAAGCAAATAGTGCCATACCCCATGAGGAGTTTTGGTGGAGCGCTCATCTCTCTTGGATAAACCACTTAAGTGTGTGACGCGTGGCCAGAGTGACGCCAGACCTACGGTTACCTTTCCAGCCACAGGACAGGAGATAGGTACCAAAACACGTTGTTTTCTATTGATAATTTCTTAAAATGTGTTGTTACACAAGTCATGTTTTCAAATGTTGCTTTTAAGACATTTCACAAGGTAGTGTAGCGACACACTTGAGTTGTGGTAGGATTTTAGTGATAGTATTACAAATTTGCTGATGATTCTGACAGTAAATCGGTTAATATTTGATAAAGGTAAGGCGTACAAAAATTGTGCCAAGTTTTTGGCCCACCCTGGTAGAGACTTAAGTGTCATACTGACTGGCATTGAAGAACAGAAATGCTTGCAGTCGATCTTACACATTAGAATGTTGTTATCACTAATTAACAGCGTCAAACTATTCCGTTGAATATATTGCGGCGGCGACAGTTCCTGTTAGCGACGCATTTGCTTCAGTACAATTCATTTTGTCGATTTATTAGCGCGAGATGTAATATATACATTTCGCGCTTATGCTACGATGTTAGTGTCCGTCTGTCTGTCCGTCTGTCTGTGACGGAAGTGCATTGGCGCATTACAGCTAATTTAGGTTTCAAATTCCGATCCCACTTTACCGCGCATTGCGGCCGCCGTGCTGCTCGCCGTGCTGCTTGCGGGCCGATCATCTCGCGCCATGCTAGCCAGTTCTAGGTCTCTTGTTTTTATTATTATAATTTTTTGGCCCACCAGCACAAAGCCGCACGCTGAAAATTGACGTTATTATAATAATTATTACCACTAGCTGTTAAATAGACGCAATTAACTGTATGCTAGCCATTAAAGGTGGCACACTGACGTTTTTAATGGTGGGTGGTAACTATATTGGTGACGTGAGTCACACGCCAAGCCAGGTGCTACTGCGGCCTGTTTTCTCACCGACCACATTTAGCATCACCGACGTCTGCCGCGCGGGTCTCACACCCTACGGATTGTAGAAATAACCGACTCGAATTACAGACTATATTGTGGGAGTGTGGGTGTGGAATAGTCAACTGGCAATAAAATAAAAGCTCAGTTACGGGGGAAAGGAAGCCGAAATTGCCGATATTTGTTGTCCCTGATACAGCTTTAGGCTTATTCTCCATTGGTTCGATTTGTTGTGGATTTGTTGTACAACTTGTTGCACAAAAAGTGTCCACAGCAAATCGACTCGATGGAGTTTGAGCCTTGACGCCATGTCATGATGATGTGATGGGTCGACAAGTCGAGCGCTGGTGCGGCATTATCATCAAGTATGTTTGAACTCACGCAAATGTGACACGAAGTTTTCGCGGTGCGTTTTATACGTGTGTGTAGGTCGTCATAAGGAGCCTTCACATCGCATAAAAGAGCTGTAGTGTGATCAATCAATCAATCAGTTATTATCAGTCAATCAATTTATTTAACCAACTGCGCAGAAAATACACGTAAATAGAACAAGAAAATGATATAAAGCACAGTGACAGGCTACCAGAAAAGCAAATGCTCATCTAAACAGATCGGCTGCAGTGCGACGATGTAAACGCTGCTTGACTGAACTGAACGGAATTCTACTGGAGTCCGAACATTTACAGAGAACATACGGTTTTACGCTGTCCAGTCCATTTGAGTTCAGTTAGGGCGATAGGAAGGTTCCAGTCTTAACAGCAGCGACGACAAAGCACGTCAGATTATATGATCGTTATGCCGGAAGCGAATCACTCACGCGGCGAATTATAGCGACTAATTATAGATCGCGCTTTTTATTCCTAATACTGGAGCGACACGTGGACGGACAAGCAGGCTTTCGGTGTATTTTCGGCACGTCTTCGTTACACTTGACGAACTCGGCTACTATTATTGGGAAACGACAAAATTGATTCGGTTTTGCGAGGCGCGAGCGCGTCTTTGTCTCAAAATAGCGAGGACCCTAGTTCCGAAAAGCAACAGCATTGAGTGAGACATAGAGCATGATAATTATTGTAGTGTCTTGTTTAACCCGCCCGGCCAGCTCGATGTTTTGCTTATTTTAATTTCTTGTTTTAATGATGCCTGTTGTTATGTCGCTAATAAACAACTTACTTACTTACTTAATGATGCATTGGAGACCAATTATTTCAGGATTTGCCGGACCGATCTTCATCGAATCTTTACCCAACTGGTAGCTATGATCACGGATCATGGATCTGACCTTTTTCCCGATCGCTTAAGGGACGTTGACATGAAATATAACAACCGATAATGTTTGGTAAAATCGGCGAAATTGGCCTATCTCATCTTCATTCGTTGCACTGGCATTCCGTTACGGATTGGTAATATCGCAGTGCGCATGGAAGTATTAACATGGGCGATGATATGGATGGGAATAATTATCTGACCTTTGTTTTGTGG
>Ga0209782_1002195_pt1 | contig 10762 bp, 9 predicted proteins | sample WorMetmaBAHAMAS1_FD_187390 | JGI IMG/M metagenome (GOLD analysis project Ga0209782, IMG submission 187390) | Marine gutless worms symbiont microbial communities from Max Planck institute for Marine Microbiology, Germany - Inanidrilus... | ecosystem: Host-associated > Annelida > Digestive system >...
TGCAGACCACAAACTTATTAAACATTTTATCTAGACTTATTACGTCCAATTAGACCAGCAGAAGATTTTGAGGCCGTCGCTTGCCTTTGCCAAGCAACATGGCCGCCGGTCGAGTGACGTCATTTTAACGTTTTTTTTACGTCATTTTTGTTTAGGGGGCGACACTGTGGCGCCGAGCGGGCTATATGCTAGGCTTTGTCATGCATTTTCTAGTTAGTATATTAGTGAAAATCCACCATTCTTGCTAGTGTATAGATTGTGCGGATTTTCTGGGTGTAGTACCCTTTGCCCAAGAGACTACGAAATGAAATGTTGGGCACTTTATACATTTAAGTGGTCTGAAAGTCTTACATAATGGCTATCTCGACAATGGTAAGACCCTCCCCCCATCCCCGGGAGTGTCAAACCATTGTTGAAATAGCCAAACGTCTTTTGGAAAATTGCGCATAATGGCTATCTCTGCAATGGTAAGCCCCCATTTCTCAGGGGGTCATATTGTATAAATAGAGGTTCCTCCCTTCGCAAGTGGTCTTTTGATTTCTGGATGTCGGCGAGTGCAGACCGAGGTTCTGCTATTTTGGGATGGTAGATATATTGTGGGAATAGGCCGATAGTTCGATAGAGCGATAGTTGTTAAGAGTCGTCGACGTTGTAGTGAAGTCATGAGGTCTGAGAGTATGGAGGACTGAGGTTAATCTAGGTAAAGATCAACACACTATTTTTATATGTGGTTGGGTCCTTTCCATTTCGGACCTAGTTTTTCTCTCTGTAGCTATTCCTAGTATAGGTTGCCTATACTTGAGCTAGGCCTATAGCATCTTAGCCTATAGCATAGTAGCACATTAGAGATTGCCTTCCAATTAGGATTCCATCTAAGCTAAACTTCATATTGGGATCCCGACAGCAGTCATTAGTTGTTCTATGGTCAGATACTTCCGGTGAAGGCCAATACACATAGTAGTCCCTATATTCTGGTGTAGAGTCTATCTATAGACTTAGCCTAGGTATAGTCCCGAACTTAGAACAAACAGACATAGAGATAGCGTACGCACATTCCCAAATATAGCCAACGCCATGGAGGGCTACCCCCTGAGGTCCCGGTCCATGCCTCCTAAGCCCAACCGGACCCTTGAGGAGGTACCCTCCCCTTCGACAACTGTAAACATTGAAGGGCCTGTGGAGTGGTATCGGTAGGCCACGGTCTTTTGTCGTCTGGGCGACTTGGAGCTGCCATCCCTTCCCGTGGATCTTATGAGGACCAGGCTACTTCCGCCGGAAAGTGGGGCTACCCTGAGGGCCCTGTTGACCAAACGGCCACAGGAAATCTTGGAAGTTAGAGCCGAGGTAGACCAGGCCGAGATCCCTGACCAAGAGGCGGAGGCCTATGCTAATGTCGGGGCCTCTACCAGCCTCCCAGACCTGGCAGTGGGAGCCACCATTAGCCAAAACTGTAGTAGTAACTTTATGCATTCTCTGCCATAACTCAATTTTGCTTACATTGCCATAATCATGGCCAATAATTTTCCTGCCATTTTTTCTTACTGTGTGCTACAAAATGTTATGGTATGACTGTGTTTGTAGATCGCTTATCTTGCATTTCTGGCATTGTATAGCTATGTTGCAACAGTCGAACTGAAACCAATTTCGCCATGTAGGTGCGAAATAATCGTTTGGATCTGGGCAGCAACTATGTGGGTGGATGAAGTGCGTCAGGTAGGACATACAATGCTACACAGAAATGGATGCATGTTAGAGGACCGTAGACGTGATATGGTGCATCATAACCAAGAATAGTATCCTAGGAGTAAGCATGAATTTTGGCAATCAACTGGGAATCAGAAAAAGTGTAATTGATTACTTGTAGTATCGTCATACTATACCTAACATATTGACACATGCATATCAAAATTGTGAGAAAAAAACCATGACCAGGTCATTTTCTAGTCATTGTAAATTCAGCAGCATAAGAAGCAAAGTGAAAGTGGGAGGCCAAATTTTTGCGTAAAGTGCCGGAAAAAATTCGGGGCTTCCCACTTTTTTGGACTTCTCACTTTAACTTCAGATGAGAAATAAAGCATGTTGTTCACTGGAGTGATTTCTTGCATCCTACACAAAGTGGTATCTATGTCTGTGTTACAGCAGGTAGTTGGTCAAGTAAATACAGCGTTATAACACTACTTTGAAAATGTTTTATTATATGGTGATAGAAATGGAATCAATCTAGGATGAGCATATCAAGGATTTGTAGCACCAGCAGTTGACATTTAACTGCAAACCGAGCCAAACTATTATTGTGATGTGGGTGGACTGGATATGTGCTGCCAGATAATGTTGCAAGACTGACGACTCGTGTTCATCAAATAACTAAGGAAACTCGTGGCACGAATTTTACGATGTCTCTTGTATTCTTCACATAGCTGCTATAAGTTGCTTGGCCACCTTTGGGTGCATTTTATGTAAAAGATAAAAAATTAAGTATATTCAATATACTGGTTATTAAAACTTCAGGGTATTAACTACTCAGTAAGCGACATTTCACGTTGCTGTGCAGACTGTGATGTTACGCTATGTTTTACAACAGACCATTCCATGACCTACTTTCTCAGTCCTATCTCTACCATTATGTCTAAAGTGGAATAACGGGTTGTATTCTACTCCAGACACTCGAAGATAAGCATTATATCACTGATTAAATACCACATTGCATTGAATACTGCCATTTTCAACGCTCTGCATTTGAATTGTCTAAATAAATACGAAATTTACATTGAAATTAGCTATATCTGCTACATGTGATGATGTTCAAACTCTCTTCGTTATGTTAGTGTAAACATACATTTATAGTGTGAATGTGAATTTATATTTCAGTGTGAATGTATAATTATATTATAGTGTGAACGTGCATTTATGTTTCAGTGAGAACGTTCATTTATGGTATAGTGTGAATGGGCCTTTATGGGTCATGTGTATTGTGTGAACAATGTCCATACACAGCCCACCAGTCTGAGTCTGCTAGCTACCTGTACAGCTGGCTGGTCTATTAATAGTTGACCTACCCTACAGTAGTACCTGTGGGTAGAGGCCACGTGTTTATTCTGAGTCGACCTACCTTTGTTTGAGCTCGTGTGATTAGGTCACTAGAAACCCTATTTAATGGGCCTGATCTGAGCTATAGTCAGAGAGAAGTTATAGAAGGAGAGACGTCTGTAGCTCATTGTTTAAGCTACCTGAGTGAGAAATGAGGCAGAGTTCCCTGCTACTTGCAACTTTCTAACTAAAGTTTTGAGTACAATTGTTTATTGTATATTATTGGGTTTATTGTGTACATTTGTCCATTTGTAAATGTCATTTGAGCTGTTTAAACTGCAGATGTTTAATGCACACTAAACCTTGCATTACTGTTATTTACATTGCAATTGTTTATAGGATGCTTACATATTTTCTTATTGTGTACTTTAGTAATTTACTTGAGTATTTGGATCTTCAGGATTACTGTATGGCTTTGCCATGAGACTAATTGGTTTTTGTATTTTGTGTATTCAGTAGAATTAAAAGACTAGCAGGGACAGGAAAGCCAATTCCTGATCTCTCCTAGATCTTGATGTGCTGAGAGATAGACCGAGGCTCTCCCTACAGTTGAATTCATCATGTTAAGGAACGGAGCTTGGCACTTCCTAGAGTTAAAGTTGAATTTCGTCGTCGTATTGAAGTGAAGTTGAGTTTGTCGGCATGAGACCTTTTTCTTCGTGAAGCCCGTGTACCACTGTCTCATCTTTGGTGCACCGGTCATCGTCTTTCATTTCGTTATCGTCGTCGTCTTAGCATTTTCTGTGAACTCGGTATAATTGTGTATTAACTGTGTATTTTGTAACTAATGAACATTCGCATGTTATTAGGCCTAGCTTATTTTTGTATTCTGCTTTGTAAATATATGCTTATTTTGTTGTTTTAATAAAATTGTAAAATTTTCATTTTCGTTTAGTTAGTCAAATGAACCTTCCCCAGAACCACAAATTTCTAATCTGTGACACTGCACACATGCGCTTGCAGTCTCATATACACTGTACTTGACTGACGCCACATAGGCCATGCCTATATGGGGCCTACACAGTACGCATGCTGTTTGTCACAAACACTGGCCTACCCACAGCACTGTTTGAGTGTTTGTGACACTCAGAGACCTAGTATGCAGGTCATGAAATAAGTAGTTTGCAACGCTTGAGTGTTGTATGCTCATTACACTTGCATATAATACACGGCCACGCACCCTTGTCGCCCTAGCCAGCCGTGACTTATCCTGGCAAAAAAAATAAAAAAAATGGAAAGCAATACGATTTTAACAGCTCAATAGAAATCATTTCAGAGCTTGAAGTGTTAAATCTAGAGTAAATACAATTAAAAATACAGTTAAACTTTGATCTAAGATGCTCTACAGAAATTTTTTTACAGTTGTTCAGTACAAATATGAACACCCACGTATTTCAGTCGAGTGGCATACAAAATATTTTTATTATCAGCCTGTAGTGGGACACATTTTCCTTGAACCACTTTCCTTATACGGTTTGTTTTTAAGACTAATTATAAGTTTAGTAGCCCTTTTTGGATTTTTTTCAATCTCCTCGAATTTGCCCAGTTTTAATGGACACCAGACTGAGTTTGGTACCATTGATTTATATGGCAAAACAAAAGTATATTCATCCATATAGACAAAGTTTCGTTTTATAATTCCTACTACACTGTAAGCTTTATTTATTCTTTTTTGAAATATGATCCCTAAATGTTAGTTTACTATCAAAACTTACACCCAAGTCAACCATGGATTTCACTTTTTCAAGAGGGAATAACTGGTCTTTTTCCTTGATATGATAATGTGCCTCTATAGGATGTCAGCTGGTGTTGAAACTAATAACGAAACTGATTTAAATAACTTGTAATTATTAATGACAGGAATTAAGGTTATATCTATAGTTATGTTGTAAATTTGTTACCATCTACATTCTTCAGCAATGGTACGACAACACATCTACCGAAGTCCTCAGGTACCATACTACGCTTATATAAAATCACAAATAAAAGTGCTAAATGGACTGATGAAATAGGATGTGCAAAGTAGATGTGTTCAGCCGTCAGACCATCTACACTGGCAGCTTTTCCATTCTTCAAGCCTTCTATACATTGATGGACCAGCTCAACAGTAATAAATTCAGTAAGTGTACTAGCATCTATAAAAATTATAATACAAGAACTGTTCCTCAAAAACAGAACGCAGCTGATATTTTTATCTTTGGAGTTAGGTATACAAACAGCTTTAAAAACCTCTGAATACTTGTGTGCAATGTCAGCTTCATTACAGCACTAGTAGGATTAGACGGCCGGTTATGGCCAATTTATATATTTCCGGCATGCCTAGGGTTCACATAAAAAGTGTCCAGTAAATACTCATTAGGTATTTACCCAAGGTATTTACCTTTTTACTTTTCACTTGGGTATTTACCACTGAAATGAAAAAAATAACGGTATTTACCTAAAACCATAGAATATTTACTCACTACTTAGTTTAGTTACTTATTTATTTTGACCTAAATGACGTGATTGACGTCAAAATTGCGTAATTATCATGGTAAATTCTCTAAATTGGTAATAATCTAAGAAAAAGCATGGAATGCACGTGGTATACGTGTACACGTAAATCGTACATTTACAGAATTACACAATTGGCACATCTCTGTAAGTAGTGTGACGTTCATCATGAATTTTTCTATAAAAAGATGATGATAACAATTTAGATCGCTGGATAGTTTTGATTGCATAATGCAAGCTAGAAAAGTGGCCATGCCAGAAAAAAGGCAATCTTACATAGCACACTTTGCCCCTGGTACTGCATTTTGATGAACTCAACCAAACACTAGTGCAGCTGTCTGACGTTCAACTGGTGCCGCCATCACCTCGTGAACTTTGCTGAGATATATGCAGTCATGCTTGATTCAGACTCACTGGCCCCATGCTCACAAAACTATAATTCACGCTGGGAGAGCTGGGTCCATAGCGAGTCCAGAACCTTACAGAATTTCAGTCGTGACTGCAAGTCAACAATGTTTTGAACGTTTTGACGATCATGAAAATAATTGAAAAATTAAAAATTTTCAATTTTATTGGAGTGACTCGTGATGAGTTGAAAATTTCACCGCAATTTTCTACAAAAAAAATATCCAAAATCATTATCACCAGTGGCTGATCTTGAGAAGCTAAAAATGCATCAAAAGTGCAGCATGGCTTACTTACTTACTTGGCGCTGAGCACCAAATACATGTTTTCTACATGCGTTTTTCTGTTTTTTCCTGTCTGTCTTTTTTCCTACACTGGATTATGTGAATTGAGATTATTTCTAGTCTCCGAATTTGGCTTTGGAGTTTGGAATCACACCACGGCACGGCCACTATGGAGTATTTATCCATTTTACTAGGTAAATACCCCAAAGTAAAAACCTTTTTACTTTTTAGCTTATAGTTTTTACGTGAACCCTAGGCACGCCCACTTTAGTGACGTCAAATACCCAAGAATATTAAACACCTAAAATTAGTAATTAAAATCAGTGATGGGTCTTTTCTTGCATTTACGTGATATTTCCATATTTTCGCATGTACCTTTCGTAGAAATTACCGCAATGAGTAAGTAAATGTTTTAAAATTTATGGTGAACCGCAAGGATTTACGTAAACACAACCGTAGTTACTTATTTATTGTGGTTTCCTAACTATGAAATTAGTTTTCTCGTACGTGTTAATAAGTAAGTAAAACCCGTTGCAAAAACCCAAATTGTACTGTCTTTCTAATGCGGGCTTAAGTCGTCTTGTTTTACGTTGCACGACATCGGCTGAGACTTGTGTAAATTGCGAGTAATCCATTATTCGGTTGTCTGAAACCGTATCGCAAGGATGTGTATGTCACACTGCAACATTAGCCTACGCATTGCATTCTAAATCGATCACATTGACTGACTGACTGACTGACTGGCTGCATGGGTTGTATGCACACTCAACCGTATATTCGTGACTTGTGACTATCTAAACTGTGTTATTTTTGTTGTGACAATGCGAGACTTTGGCGATTTCTAGACCTTTATTGACAAGCAACAACGTCATTACTTAACTACTATTACTACGTCTACACACAAAAGCATGCACGAGTAGGTCATTGTAAGGGGTGTCTTTCCTCAGCGAGGCGACTATTTTGCGCATCGTTATACCATTACTTCTAAGTGCACAATAGTAAATGCAGTAATGTCCGCAAAGACGACTGACGACACTCTGTAGCTGGCGATCGTTAAAAGTGCATTTGTTGACACCGCACCACCGATTCAGGTAGGTTTGTACGACGTTCGACGGAGCTCTCCAATAGAATCGAAGTACTCCCCGTAGCCTTCGCTGCCATTAACGTAGATCGCCACCCAGTGATTACCCAGGCGGTGAGACAGATCCAGATTGCACACAAGCAGTCCATTCGGACGCGGCAGTAGAGTGTTTATGCTGTAGACGTCGTCAAATGCAGGAAGATGCACAACATGCTGCAAATCTCGTCCATCTTCATACCCCAAAGTCCACCAGCATGTTGCGATAGCGATCCAACTTGATCACGTTGTCAACCTCTGCATAGGCGAGTATGGTGTTCATCTCCGCATTGAACTTTAGCGAGTGATGCAGGTTTTTGTGTCACACCAAGTTGAAGTTGTCGTCTTCGCCGAGGTCGGCGGTCAGGTCGAAGGCATACAGCGCGTAGCCGTTTTTGTAGTCGTCGCGATGTAGTGTTGTTGATGCCCTCGTCCCTGTTCACTTTGCCCATACCCGAGAACGACGAGTTGTAGGCATGTATAAACCGTTTCCCCTCGAAGTTGGGCTGAATTGGCTTCAACACATGCTGCTGCTCTCCGTCCATATAAATGGCGATATCTGTGAGGTCGTAGTGTTTAAAGTTGAACGGGTTGAGCGTCTTGCTTTTGTTGAATGCTGCGATGCTCACCAACCCAACGATCAGTCGTGTGGGAAGCTGACTGGAAATCACCTTCTCGTATGTCACGTCTCTGTAATGTTGCAAAAAGGTGAATGCCTTGCAGATGGTCTTTTTTATTGGTTATTTGGCCGTGCGGTTCTGTAGAGCCTGGGCGTGTGCAATGAACACCGATGGCGATATTTTCACCTTTCTTAAGAACAGCACTGCAGGTATTATATCGAGTCTCGCATTGTTTGGTGTTATGCCCATAAGGCAAAAGGTGTCTTTGGTCCTCACCAGTTGCACCTTTATTCCCACTTCGTTTAGCATGTAACGTGAGTGGGTAGTTTCTTAACGGCACATCAGCACATTATAGGCCATTCAGTAATGTAACGCTCCTGGAAGAAGATATCGGCATGGATGTGTCCGATCATGTCAAACTCGCAACTCCTGATGACGTGTGCCCAGTGCGCCTGTAGTCCCTTGTTTGATTTGTTATCGCCATCCGCTCAGATAAGGATCGATTCTGTCCATGCAGGTGTGTCTTTGTAGTACATCTCGCACGTCAGTTGCGACATCTTAGTATCGCCGCCATAAGACAACAGCGTTTTCAGCATTCAGCTTGAAATCAGCTTGCTGTTGAGCGAAATGTTCACCTGCGAGAACGTGCTGTGAAGTAGCATAGCAGGTTGACCGGTGCGGCCGTGACATCGTTGGGAATCGCATTACCGGCGACTCCCACTACAATTTTTGCTCGCACATATAGCTGAATGTTTCTAATGTCATACTGTTTGCCACTTCCATGTATGTTAAAATCGATTGGTGCACTGTTCTATACACTGCTGATGGCATGGTATTCCACCACGCTCACTTCCTCAATGCTAGTCTGCGTCGATTGAAGCGTAAAGAGGTCCAATTCCGAATTTGCTCACTTGCACGAACTCCGGTAGACAAACGCCATCACGTTTCAGTCTCCGAATATATCACTACCGCTGACTTTCTGACATTGTTTTAGCAGGCGAATGTGGACAACGAACAACTCACGCGTCTATTTTGGCGAGTAGCCTTTCTTGAAGGGCCTGCATTGTGTCGAAGTCATGCAGACGTGGTTGCCCAACTCGAAATGCCACCACCCTCAACGTGCGCGTTTCAGCGGGTAGAGCCACTTTTGTACGAGATCTTTGTTGTTCGCGTTCACTTCGTTCGGTGACATGTCGATCGAGTGGTGGTACGTCACATTGTATGAGTCGATGAGTTTCTGCAGCACGTCGGTATGATACGGACCATTTTTGAAGGTGAAATAGCGCGACATCTTGGTCTTCAGCATCCGATTGAAACACTTGACGATGCCCACCGTGATGTCTTCGTTTTCCATATTGTACCAATGTATGTTGTTATTCGTTAGCATGCGCTGAAACATTGCGTTGAGAAATTTGGTGCCATTGTCGGTCTGCATAGGTCGGATGATGCAAGTATTTTCCAGACACCTCGGTCACCTCCCTGCCAGTCTCTTTGCATGATCCATGAACTGCTGCTGGGGAAACAGCTGACTCACCAGTACATAGCCGAGTGCCATTGTTGTGGGTACGAGGAGCGAGGTTACAAATTCGCCCTTCTGACGTAAGATGCGATGCTTTTGCTTCAGCGGCATTCTGGGATTTGCCAGCTTTCGGATGTCCGTCTTGTTCTTCAGTCGATTGAACTGACCCTTCTTCAATAGGACGTTGTTATTTAAGACATTCTTAGTGCACTCGCTGAAGCGTCAATTATGTTGCAGTCGCAGTCTCTTAGGTAAGCGCGTCTTCTCGTCTCTCTCCTGCGTGCAATCTTCTTCAGTATCGGGACGTACGGCTGTAGGAGATGACTCGCGTTTGCGGTTGTGTGAGATTCTGATGCAACTGCATGATTGCAGCGACTTATATTATGTTTTTTGTCCATCATGTCGTCGAAGACAACTATTGCATTGGTCTGTCGGTCAATCGCGTCCACTTTTGGCATCCCGTGGCGGAAGTCGACGCAACCCTCATAGCGCTCGAAGAGTGGTTGATAATCGGCGAAATAGTATACCATCTTGCATGGTGTGGGCTCGATCATTGTATCCACATTGTCGACAAGTCGCATGATGAATTCCGTCAAACCGTTACCCATCAGTCCCGAAACGATCAAATTGAAGGGATGTCTGAAGGGCAACATGATGATGATGATAATCTGCGGCAATGCCATCGATCTCGTCGTGCTGGATGGTAGTCAAAACAGCGTTGGCAAACGTGGAGGTGGCACATCCTTCAACAGTTGATCGAGCCGCATTTCGAGGTCTTTATCTCTCGTCACCTCGAATCGATCGTCTCGAGTAACGCTTTTATCTGACGCGTACTTTCATGCAGCATGTAATCGTTTATCATCAAGTGTCGCGTTTTTATACTAGCTGCTGCTGCTGCTGTCGACGGCGGCGGCAAATGTCGTATCCAATAAATGCGGTCGTCGTGCAATTGCCGGTGCGATTAGCTTCCAGACATCATCGCCGTTGTCGACACCGAGGAGCAGTGGATTGGGATCAGTAAGATATGGTCGTAGCAGTGAGAACGTCGCGTTGACTGCTGCTGCTGTTGCTGCTGCTGGTGTTGTCGCATTACCATCAATCGTAGAGATTAAAATGTCGTGTCTCTCGACGTCGCTATTGATAGTTTGCGTGCGTGGAACAGATGATGACAACGACACTCATATAGTATGCACGATAAAATCACTTTACTGCATATATACAAACAACCCCTCCCCCC
>Ga0209782_1002196_pt1 | contig 10759 bp, 6 predicted proteins | sample WorMetmaBAHAMAS1_FD_187390 | JGI IMG/M metagenome (GOLD analysis project Ga0209782, IMG submission 187390) | Marine gutless worms symbiont microbial communities from Max Planck institute for Marine Microbiology, Germany - Inanidrilus... | ecosystem: Host-associated > Annelida > Digestive system >...
CGACGCGGACACCGACACGGGCCGGAAGTCGGCGACTGCCGCGGCCCGTCCAGTTTGCCACAAGCCGGCCTACTTGTCGGCGGACTTTTGTCCGTCGCGCGCTTTTCCTCGCGAGGAAGTCCGTTGGGACTTGGGGATGCGCGTATGTACCGTGCACGTGTACCGTGTACGTGTACTGTACAAGCTATCGTGTACACGTTTACAAAATTACACGATAGGCGCATCCGTAAAGACCGTGTCGGTGTCGGTCCCATGGAATTCCAGCTTAACGCAACTGCTGCAGCTGTTTATGCATGCGTCGTTGCGTCAGTGCGTTGGACGGCGTGGCTGTCGGATGATGACAAATGTCGCTGAAGTGCAAATGTCGGCGTTTGAAGATGACATAACTCGACGTAACGTAACCTGCCGTGCCGACACAATCGTCACGCATCACTGATCAACAAGTTCACTTCGCTCAGTTTCTTCTTCATGCGTCGCGTTATTGACCGTTACCATCTCGCACTGTGCGCCTTCATTTCTCTAAGAATGTTCAATCTACACTGTGTCTCAAAAAAGTTCACACGTTCGGCATACTAGAACTTTGACACAAAACGGATTTCGATAATTTTTTTGGCAGAACTGTTATCGAGAAAGTGGGCAATTTAAGGACGTTTTGTTTTCCCGCCTCGTTGAACTAATGATCTGTGCTACCTTGTGAAACGCTGAAACGCAAGAACTGCACCGTTTCTCCCATGGTGTGCTACTTACTGTATTGGCAGACGTCAACCAGTCACTGGCTTCAAAATTGTCATCAACAATGCATAAATTTGGCAAGATAGTAAGATATCACAGCTGTACTGTCCGTTGATTTTCACTACCAGCTCCCATTTTTGATAGCGACTGACACTAACAGACTCTGTGAACGTGGAGCATTTTGGTGACATATTGGGAGGATGCTGTGCTCCCTTATATACTGTAGGTCCTGTTTGATGCACACAGTCAGTTATATGAGTGGTTTAATTGTATGTTATACAACTGTCTCGAGTGGTATAAATGAGTGTTAACGAATTTATACCACGATAGACAGTTGTATAACACGCTTATTCCACCGTCGCACCAGTCACCAGCGTTAGGCCTACGAATTTCACGCTTGAGTGGATCCGTGAGTTAACACTACGTTATACCACGCCAGACATCCATTGTAGACATATGAGGCACGAGTGCGACGGTGGAATAATGTGACCAGGTTGTATTGGTAATGTGTTTTCATATTTGCTGACAAAACAGCATGCTGCATTTAAGTGAAAAAATGCTATTTCTGGGTTTCCTGTTTTGCCAGGTAGTGCAGAAGCACAAACTAGGTGAGGTGGGAATATCAACCATCTTTTGATTGCTTGTTGTGTCCTCAACAGTCCTGCCGAATATCATCGAATCCATTCATATGTCGAAAGTTAGTGAGCTGATCTTGTGACCTTTCTTGAGAGTGTACATAGGCTGCGTGCAACCGGTCGACGCATTTTCTGGTCCAAGTAAACTAGGAAATAATTATGTTCTTTAATTGAAAACTTATGGCCAAACTCTCAAGGCTGAGGCTACAGACTGAGGTATCTCAATTATATCAAAGCCTTTGTCTTCTTTTGTGATTCTGGGTGACATGGATTCTGGGTAACTCTGAAGCAGACCTATTGCCTCGGTTTTGCCGTAATTACAGGACACTGAATCTGAGGCTGACCGAAGCCAAAACTTGTACAGCTGTGGACTTAACATGTCATCATCATGATGTCGGGTAATTTTCGTAACTTTTTCAAAAGGTCCCATGTTGCAGGACCTACCCCTTCGAAAGGCTTCGATACACTACTAACTGTTTGTCGGAGATATATTTTACTTGCACTGCAACCTGTGTCGTTACAGCACCAAGAAATGTGACGTTTTATTTTCAGAAGGTTCCAGAGTTTGCTTTTTGTCACTCTGAAAATATTAATATGAAGATAATGATCTAGTTATTCGTGTAAGCTTACAAAAACTATTGTGTGCTGTTATGAAAGGCTCAAGAGTTGCTCAGTGAATAGGCTACAATAAAAGAAAACGATTTATGAAACACCGATCACATTCCAGACTTTAATGCCAAGACTGACTATATGAAAGTTGCCAGAACCGAATGCAAGACAACGAATATGTATAACATCACACCATCGACATATACATGGCGAGTCAAAAAAAGTAACGCGAAAAGCTATTAACGATATGTTGGCCTGTGGTAAGCCTTTCTAAGCCAAATTTTGCCCAGTAATAGGCAATTTATGTCCACACGTGTACCAAATTTGGGAAGTTCACATTAAAATTTAATGTACTGGGAGTACATTTTTACATGACTATCGTCGTTTTCACTGTTTCAGATTTTAATCGTTGCTTTCGGATTTCAAAAATTTACAGAATAATAAAAATGCAGATTAGCATCTTCACAGAAATTACGTCAGAGTTACGTCATTAGATTAACTCACATCTTTGCAGCTTGCAACAGCCACACAAACACCATGCCATACCCAAAACAATAACAGAGTTAAACGGACACAATGCAGCAGATCTAAACTGCCTTGATGTAGAAATCCATTGCTAAAGGTGTGAAGAACTTTCACAAACAGCTAGTGGATAGTGTGTCAGCTAATTGAGGGCATTTTGAATATTAAATGTGATCAATGACATAACAGCTACAGATTAACATTTTACTGTACGATTTCATTTAACGTAATGAGTTTGTTTAAAAAGAAGTTTGTGAATACAGCAGAAAGCTGTAATGAACTGTTAAAATTCAGGAGTTAATGTTACAAAAATTGTTACAATTCTCACAAATATTAAGATAAGTGGACCAAAATTGGTACATAGACGAGGATATGAATAGCGAACAACTCGGTAAACTTTCGTCTGCGGAGGATGACCACAAGCTGAAATATATGCAAAAGTCTTGGGGGGTTAACCTTTTTGACTCGCCCTGTATATGCACTGATCAACATCGACTCCATGTGTCTACAGCATAAAACAGGGCATCAGCATTCAAAACAACCCTCAATGACACACGGTGCTCAGCGCTGTCCGTGACCATGCTTACAAGTCTACTGCTTCGATTTGTGGCATAACTTCAACTTGTACAGCAAATCTACAACATAACGATTTGCCTTGAGGACTTAACACCTCTGGTAATTTTCGTAACTTCTTTGAAAGGTCCCATGGCGCAGGACCCCTTCGCATGCTACCAACTGTATGTGAAGATACTGTGGCGTTGGTGTGACGACCTGTTGTACTGCAAAAATATACGAAAATAAATCCACAACATTTCGACAAACTGACAACGAGTTGTACAACTAAACCGCAACAAATCGAATCGACTGAGGTTAAGCAAAATGGGATGCTGATCATACGAATACCATGTGTGATAATGCCATGCTGAAAGATGCCTCGACCAACACACCTGCCATCACCCGAGCCATCAAACAAGCCTGAAGCAGCGTTCACATCACTCATCTCATCTCACCATTATGATGAGATGAGGTCAGATGAGATGAGATTGGCGATGTGAACGCTCCCTTGCTTGCCAACCAGCTTCTGGAATGCCATGAAACCGCATTAAAAACACGCTACGAATCTTCCTACAAGCGAGAACAACGCGATATCGGGACACAGAACGTTTTTAAAACTAGCGGCTACATGCAGCGACCAGCTTGTATTATATACATCGCAGTAAGTTACAGAGACGACGTCAGCATCGTCATGCCCGATACAGGCATTTATACACATGTGAAAGTTTCACAGCATTTGAACTGTTTGATCCACCCCACAAGGCACAATCAGTCCGATTGTAATTGTATGCCAAGAAACAAACAAATACAGGGTGGTGTGAAACAACCGAGGTGACATAGGCCTGTGTAATTCATTGCAAGATACTCATAACTGCATAAATCCCACAAAATATTCTATTTCTTGGCTCAAAGAATTTCAAACTGCCGACATCTTTCGACAATCCAAACGTCAAAGCATTGTTTTTAACTCTGCATGAATCTCGTTGGGGCTGTAGTACAGAAACCAATAATGTAAAATGTACGCAATTCATTCACCTAATAACTACAACAGTCCTAGTGAGTGTGGCTTTACGAGATGACTTGCTGGGACTGGATTAATGTGATGTCAATAATAGCTTCACCCTTTCCTGTGCCCCCCAGATATCAAAATTCCACCACATAACATACTTGGTGGTGAATAGAAAGCAACCAAAACAATTAAATGAACTCTTGCCCGTAACTTTGCCAAATAAAAACCAAGATTCAAAATTATTTCACTTTTGAAACTCGGCAGCAAATCCACAATAAACTCATCATCAAAGATACCACCACACCTCAAAAATGTCCCTACACTACCTAGTAAAATATATCTTGGACGTTCATGACTAGCAGTGGCCAGATGCTCGTTTGTCCCACCACCCTGTCTATAACGGAAAAAAATTACTTTGAGACAAAACATCAAACTAAGCTGCTGTCAAACAGCTCATAATGGATAACATCATACAATACATTTAGCATCTAAATGCCTGCTCTGGATATGTATTTAAGGCACATCAGTAATATTACTAATCACTAACCATGTGATGTCCATGTATGACAAAGAATGACTTTAACAGGTAATCAAAAATTTCATGAGATTAAAACATGTATATGAGCTAAGAATGAATGCAAAAGGGCTAAAGCAGTACAGCAAATAATATTGTACATGTAATTTCCCAACATCAGTACTAGATTTGCAAATGTACCAGAACAACTTGTGTAGCAATTAAGCAATGCAACCTAAGTACTAAATTAACACACTGCGAACTTGCACAGTGAGTGGACAGTGTAACTTACAAAATCGCACAAGCCACTGAGCTACCGCGAAAAAAATGGCAGCTGTAAAACACAACATTAACCGAGGGCACTTTGTGCTGTCTATGACATGATCACATGGCCTGGAAATGAATGCAACTAACAACACAATAACTGAACAATTACTGGATTTACATACTGTGAGACAGTCTTACTTCAGAATTGTTAATGTCTCAGCCAAGCATTTATTGGATGATGAGAGCAGACACAAATCAAACAGTTTAGGCTGACATCAAAATAATGTGTTTGCCGCTACCCTCCGAGACGCAGAAAATGAGACAGAATAACTAATGAATTATACCAGTAAGAAACGAGCCATTTCACTATAAACTTCACTTCTATTTCGGGCTATTTTCTGGTATAAATGATCATTAAGTTGGGCTTTAAGTTTACTTAACGTTCTTACTTTAAGTTGGGCTGCTTAATGTGCACAGCTACAGCCAATTTGTAGCAGTATATTACCATGACCATAACAGGATGTCAGCCAACCTAATTACAGGATTCCACTGGGTGGCAGACAGGCACTATGACAGCATCGGAGAGTCGGCATAATGCCCATTATCTCCAGAGATCAGCAGTGAAGCAAGACGTTGGCCTTTGTCATTCTCGAAATATAGCAATGCGACGACAATTTTGATCCCGTTAATTGACGGCCAATGTTGACAACACTGGCGGCAGTCAGAATGCTCCCAAGTCTATTAAATGTGTCTGATCCACGTTGGGCTTGCCAGCGTTAGCCATCGATGGCCACAGCGAGAACGCCCGTTACACGTACATGTATAGTTGTGAATCGTTCACTTCATGCAAAAATATTCAGCATATCACAGATTTTCTCAATCCTTTGGGTGTCTGTGAGCTAAACTGTTTTCATCTTCAGGGGGACGGGCTCTGCCCTGGACCCCCCGTAGGCAACGCCCCCAGACCTTCGCTGAGCCGTCCCAATTTTCATTTCATTCCAACGCCGGCGCAAATACATGTACTGAAATATACAACAAGGTTTTGTATGTCGAATGGCCGCTGCACGAAAACGCGACAGCAAACGAACGAATGCATGCACTTAGCCAGCTGCTATGCAGCTAATACAACAAGAAGCATTTGAAAAATGTTGGGCCCATTCGCCACTTCGAGCCGCCGCACGCCGCCTGTTTTACATTGCCATTCACCAGGCTTCGCTACTGTCGCACGCCGCCTGCGCATCGATGTCCACAACAACATCGAACATCGACAACAACGACAACGCGTGACAGAGGGGACCCAATCAGTCCGTACAGCCAACCACTGGCATATAAACGAACATCAAAACACCACATGATGGCTGACAGTGAGACAAACGTCGGCAACAATGCGAGCGGGAAGCTAAGAGTCATAGTTCAACCGACAGCATAGCAATCCAATCAACTACACGTGTGTCCGTCCGACTAGCTAGCAGTGTCAAATATAGGATTTCTTCCACTTTTCCTATACACGCAAACGGAACAAAAAAATACACGCATAACAAAAAAAACGAACGATAAAATGCCGATTATTTCCGCGCACAAGTACGGAAACAGTCAAAATGGAACACAGAAAACAAGTTATAGAGACAACATCAAGAAGAACAACTAATTAAGGATCAGATACGACTGTACACGTGTGAAATAAACAGTGTTTGAATGCTATGGGTATACTCTAACCTCCAACATCACCTTCTATTTGTGGGATGCTAAAAATGTACACTATTTCTCGGCTAAAATTAGGAAGACAATGAGACATAGGAGGAACCCGGTAGGTTTTACCTATTCAAACACTGACTATGGCATCGTCAGTATTATGATAAAATATCCTAGGTGTAATACCCTGCTTCTCTACGTACAAAATAGCGCGGCCAATCAGCATCGGATGTACCTAGAGACAGAACAGTATGTACACATGTGTCATCAATAACAATCCCAGTTAATGATATGCAACATTAATTACACCTGCTGCATACTGAACAAGCTACATAAACATACAATGCATAGGAACAGCGAAACCACCACGGACGACTCAATGAAAGAAAACTTAAATTTTTATTTCATTAGCCATTTACTGGATTCTGTCCCACACAAGATGCACGGTGTGAAATGATTACTATACGCCTTGAGTTATTAATTCATAATTGTCGAAACTGAAAACCAGTGACATTTTACGAAATACTAGCTAAAAGTAAATGAAACTATGCCGCATGCAAAGTAAAAAATATTTCCTACTGCACGGTAAAGATACACAAAGAATGCCAACTGAAAAGCATGTGACGAGGGCAACAAAAACAACCCATTTATCAGCCGCCCTTTCTTAACCCGAGGATAATCCGGCTGAGAAGGCAACAGGAAAAAAATTGATCCCTTCACTCCCTATCTTTGTCGAGTATTGTCCAACGTCTTAAATTAATGTTCTCCACTTAGTGCAGTCCTCGTTGAGTAGTACAATGGCATTCTCTTGCAACGTCTCTCGAGGTTTTCCTAGCTTTGCTCATAGTTCTTATGCTCTCCACTTCCTAATCCGTGCAGTTTTCACGAGGTCAGCTACCGTACTTTTATCACAGGTCAGTCAAGGCACCATGTCAGACGTGGTGGGTGATATGTACCTCGTTTCAACACCACAACCACGCCACAGCATCAACCCAGGACCAAACGTGGCGACAACACTGAAACTATAGGCCCATTTTTGGTTGCCTACCAGAATCTAACAGGGCGTGGCTGTTAGCTGTTAAATTTTCACGCTAGACCAGTCAGCTTTCGGTATATTAATCACATGACTACCATGTTTACATACCAAACACCTACCTGGTAGGTTCTGGCAGGCGACAAAAAACGGGCCTTATGTGTAAGTTCAGTCCACAGTAGCTACCGTACGCTACCAGAGAAAATAACATACTAGTTCACGACCAATAACCAACCAGTAGACAGACAACTAAGGCACAAACACGGCACCAGTGTGTAGTTTAAAATGATGCAAGAGCAGGTGCAAATTACCGGACCGATATACAGGGTGTCTACAAATCCAGCCTAACAAATTCCCCGAAGATTTCCAGGACACATTTATCGAATAAAAAATTAAACAAAATACAAGCTGCATTAAACCGTTAAACCTACAACATGGGTACAAACACATGAACATTTAGTTATTTACAACATTACAAATAAAACCGCATATAAATATCAAGTCACAGTAATTTGGGTTAGGTTTAAAGACGTAACAGATGTGGTACAGTGGCTGGTATACTATCATAGTTTTAGCTGAAAATTACTGGGCGCCTGAGTGTACAAAAAAATTACGCTGCTAGTTACAACAATTTTTTTCATGGGCATCACAAAATTCTAAGAGATTTCCAGTATTTCTGGCAGTTGTAGACACCCTGATATGGCACATACAGTTGGTGGTAAAATATTAACTTACAATATCAAATACAGTTAAAAACAGCAACTAAATGCAGCACTGCTGAAGTAAACAGTACTCCTCGGCTAGCACAGAATAGACCAAGATGATCAAAACCGAAACAACACAGACGATAAGGCGGAGTTACATCGATAGTTTGGTTCGTTGGAGCTTAAAGGCGCTTTTAACACAATTTAGGTCATATCGCGCCTTTAAGGTGAAGACTATATTGTAAATATTAAAGATTTAATACAGATTAATTCTTGGAGTAAGGTAAATGATAATGCATGCCGACAAAACCAGCTGAGTACATTGGCGTAATATCAACAGGGTTCACAGAGCAGAAGTGCAAAACTTCAGGGACATTTCAAGGATCTTAATCGCGTTTTCAAGAGTCAAAATTAAAATGCCAATTCTACAAGATTCTATGCAAATACACACATTACTGCATAGATAGCACGTTCCAGAAGACTACATCTTTATCATTAGCCTATGTAATTACTATGCTACTTATAGGCATCAGATGAAATTAATGAAGTTTTCATTGGCAATCTACCGTTAGCAACAATCTCAGATTATAATTCAACACCTGTTCAATTACCTCCTTAAATTTTTTGAGAGCAGATTCAAATATTTTACGGATTTATAGTTAGTGCATAGTTCATAGCAAATACCGCTTACAATAATACAATATTGACCAGCGATTAAAACGTATAAAAAATGAAGTATGGGACCGAAAAAATAAAAATCAGATAATAAAACCTCGTTAAACGTTAAAACATTAAAAATGGAAAACACGTATAAGACAACCAGTTGTTTATCAAGCATTCTATGAACCCTTCACTAAATTTGTCAAGAAAATGCACATAAAATTATTAACTGACAAGCACTGTACTAATTACTGTTTAAAAACAATTCATCTACTTACTGAATAACTGTGTGTACAATTGAAACATGCCACTGGATATTTCAAAGATGAGACTTCCTATGAAATCAATATACTAGTAGTAGCTACTTATCTGATAGCACAATTAACACAAATTGTTATTATTATTATTTTTTTTACCCTCGGTAAGTATAATCCCGAGGGATGACAAAAATTAGATCGATTACAAAAAAATTTAAATTTATTATTATTATCAGGACGGAATCTCGGTTAACATGAATGAATACCTCGAGCCCACAGAAAATACACTGTGAAGTATCAAACAGCAATACTCATAAATTGTACTGAAAGTTTACTAGCAGAAAACGACGGACGTCATCAAAGGCACTGTAGCACAGCAATGAGACAGACAGACAGACAGACTGACATGATGCGGTGAGCAACTGATTCATCCTTCACCTCACCTGCCGTTATCAACACACTGTGGCACTACTATTCAGTCACCTGAGACACTGAAGACAAGGCAAAAATTCCTTGACGATTTATTATGAACTCATGAGACAGGTTCGAATGATGTCAGTGGACAAGTGAGCATGGACCCAGTGATGACAAAACACTGGACAAGTGGTAAGCCAGGAATGGCTCTGTTTTTCACTGTAAGCCACGGCCTACATCGACTGGTTAAATGGGCTCCGCCTACATTAGGAACGTTTTTTTGGTGCTTGTTTCTCACGATGTGTGAGGTCACAGCAACCAATTACAAAAAGGACCCTCTGGTTGTTTAAACACACACACACAAACTCCATTTTAACAAACTCTAACCCGTGTGATGATGAAAAAAGGAGCCAATGTCTGTGCATAAGAACATGTGGTGCAACTTCTACTGTACAAGGCACTGTTAAACAACGCATTTTGACAACAACAAAACTAGCCAATTATCACTGAACCCGAGTAGAAAGATTGCTGGACTGATTGTCTTCTAAGGCACACGCATGTATTAATAGACAGCTGCTTATTCTGGGACTCCACAAAAAACAAACAACGACAACAAACAGTTTAACATTTGCAATATGAAACATAAACCAGCTGCACCAACTTCCAATCACACATTGTGGCAGAGGTAAGTGATGTAAAATAAACAGATGCCAAGTCATTTTTACAGACAGAAAATCTGCCACAGTCGTAAAGTTAGTTAGTTGGTGTTTAACGTCCCTTTTCCGCACAAATATATGGCTATATCAGGGACAAGCCACAATCATAAAAACGTGCATGCAACGCATACTGTCGTTTTCACAACAACTCAAAATCGATGGATTTGTATGTTTCAAACAATAACAACAATAAACATCGACTACTAGCTGTGGCATACAGAATAACATCCATGCTTCAAAAACACATACACATACACATACCTGTAGCAAATAACAATGACATAAAACTGGCCGTTAGGCCCCTTTCACATTAGAAATTTATTTCGAAATTCTATTTCAAAATTTTTCTTTTGAAAGTAAGCACTTTCACATTGGAAATAAACTTTTGAAAGCCAAAATCGTTGAAGCTTCATTCGATGTTCGTAAACACTGGCCGACCC
>Ga0209782_1002197_pt1 | contig 10757 bp, 9 predicted proteins | sample WorMetmaBAHAMAS1_FD_187390 | JGI IMG/M metagenome (GOLD analysis project Ga0209782, IMG submission 187390) | Marine gutless worms symbiont microbial communities from Max Planck institute for Marine Microbiology, Germany - Inanidrilus... | ecosystem: Host-associated > Annelida > Digestive system >...
AGTTATCAAGGTATTATTTATACAATTGTTTTGTAAAGTAATTTTAGATTGTTGAAGACTAACCGTAACATGATGCATTAAATATTGCAATGACGCCTGTACTAAGCTTACCGTCTTTCACCAGAAACAGAAATAACATAAGCTTAGATATTATTCTTATATAACTGACGCGCCCTATTACTATTGTTTTTCCGCATATTTGCAGATTCATCGGCAACGGTCAACTCGGCACCCGTGACGTCAACCGTCGCACCTGCCTTAGCAGGAGGTTTCCTTATGACGTCATCCTCACCGGAGTTTCCCATTTCTGCACAGCTGATCCAGTCGACAATCGCGCCGTTTACGCGTACGAGTTGCAAGCTGTGGTTTATTAGCCTTTATCACTGGATGATTTGACGTGCCTAAACAGTAGACGGTCACGTTGTGCTCTGTCATAACATTAGGACTACTGGTGGGTACGGGCTGTCATGTCTTAACCCGTACTCACGCTGACCTAACTGATCTGAAGTTTTGAACTGAATTAACCGGGCAGTGGCCGCTGTTCAGTTCAGTTAACTCGAAACTCAACAGCAAATCATGGACACAGGTGTCAAGCACCTATAAAAGGTCCGCATCAGTGTTATCTAACTAAATAAACATTATCTTTTTATAACTTCCTCTGATCACCAGTAAGATTGGTGGTAAAATCAAAATTAAGTGCTTGGTGCGTCCAAAGCTTATCTAACCGTGCTTTAAATGCATAAACCGTGCTTTCCTTTACAATGGAATTGGGAGAGTTATTCCAGATATTAACAACGCGTGCAGAGAAAAAATGTTCTCGTAAATCATGATGAAATGTATGGTTAAGAATTTTGTAACTGTTGCCTCTAGTATTAGCCCTTGTGTTGAATGGAAGATGACGTGATATTGTTGCATCATATATGTTGTGGGTTATTTTGAAAACCTCAATTATATCACCACACAGTCGTCTCTATTTTAAGTATAGGAAAGTATAGGAAGATTTAAGTGAATATCAATGTGAACGCTTCTTTAGTTGGATAAGTCTGTGGCTAAATCTGATCAGATGAAAGTTTTGTGGTTCGTTGTGTATGAGCTCCACATTTGTCGATGGCGTTTCCTAACCGGCGACCATCGGTAAAGAAGTTATCATTCTATTTTGCTCTGTTTGCTGGCTGGCTGCATGGTTTATAGGACTGATGTCAGTAAAAGTTTTCAGTAGTTAAGACCTCTGCATCTTATTTTTTTCCACTGTCTGCCATTTAGCGATGTCTGCTGATCGATGTGTCGATGAACAGCTGACGTATGAAATGTCTAGAAGATGCCAAAAATGCATGCATTTCAAAATGTGTGAACCCATATTTTGCAGAGGCCGATTCGGTCGAAAGTTGGAAACATTCCCGAAAGGTCGTGCATTATAGCTACCTGCTACAGTGCTACTGCTAATGCCGTGACGGCCTGAGTATGATTGTTGGATTGTTGCTCAGATATGGTGCCAACATCGTGTTTGCCAATAGTCCTGCGACTGGCCGAGGGCAATGCGGTCAAACTGGACTCAATCTTGTGGTCATCGTACGGTGTTGTAGTCACCCTGAGCTGTTCACATGGAATGTTCTTTGCTGAAGGTGGCAAATCAAGGACGCTTGTATGCATCAACGGTGTCTGGCCGGACGTTGTACCGCAGTGTACAGGTCTGCTCAAAATCTTTCATGGCCCTCCAGTGTAGTTTAGTTTTAAGTATCATTTTAATTGTAAGGTTTGGATTTCTGGTTATACTTAGGGCAAAATTTTATCCTGCAGTCCATGTTCTACTAAGTAGAAATGGCGAGCTTGTCTTATTATGGCGGAATCTTCCCCAGTTTTTGAGGATGTATGGCATAAACAAAAATTTAAAAAAAATCTCCAATAGTCTCAAATGGTGGCTTTTACATTCCACGATGTGTCGTACAAGGCTAAATTCATATCCACGTATGGTCAATCGTCTATAAATACTACTGCTACTAATACTTTATTTAAGCATCAAATACAAAGGGCATAAACTGCCACTTACACGCCGGTAAAATGGAATTATCGGCTGCTGATAGCGATAGCTAATGATGATGTTTTCGTTATGTATTACAGCAGTCAATTGTGCCTCCGATGCCTCGCTAGAAAAGACGAGATTGACTCCTGCAATTGAAACCAGCAAGTACTTTGTGGAAGCGTCACATACTATGATCAGTAGTTGCGATCTACAAGGACAAAATACGCGCTTTGAAGACGGGCTGACAATGGAGAGGATTGAATGCACATCAAGTGGAAAATGGAGTCACGAGGAATACAGTTGCGCCGGTAACTGTAGCACGTTTTCAATGTCAGCATGCAGTTATCAGCAAACGAGTGTTATAGCAATCGAAAAATGAAAATTTGTAACTAAAACTGAAGTTATTCAGCAGTTCCATAAAATAGCGAAAGTCTCAGCAATCGCAGATAGAACGTGCAACGTTTTGATGTTAGCTGAAATCTTGTTATCTTCTACTGAAGGCCACTTACTGTCATTTGAAATGGTGCTATACTCAATGAGCCATATTGGCCTATCATTTTCTGTTGATGGTCACAGTCCAGCACCGTTGCTAAGATATTACCACTTTCACGGGATAACAACAGTACTGTCATGAAGTATCTTGCAGTCTTGGTGCGATAGTTGAGCATCGTGTTCTATATTTGAATTACGCATTTAGCAATGATTTAATATTCCACACTTCAGATATTATACAAAAGTAACGTTCTTGCTATTTTTAAATGTTTTATATATGACGTTATCATATGTGTAAAAATAAACGTCATAAAAAGTAGTAATTTATTATAAGCGTATAATGATTTGACAAAGTGTGTGTATACGTTGGTAGTCTTTTCCTACCTACGTTGCATACAACAAAGTTAGATGGCTGAGGTAGACCTGTGTCACTTGGTTTACAGAATTAATAGGCTTCAGAGTGTGTTGTATGTCGTGTTGTCGTATTTGTAGCTGGACGCTGTCGTCCTCCGCCGTGGGTCGACAACGCCGTGGCGACGTTGAACCAGACCGAGCGAACTGTGAATATCACTTGTCTGCCAGGACATCGATTTCCTTGCGGAAGTAGGAGCCGCGTCTACCAGTGTGACGCCGACGGAGACTGGCAACATATTCCACGATGTGATGGTTGGTTTATCTGATTGATTGACTGCTTGGAAATACCGCAGCATACATTAGGAGTGCCACACATCATCTATGAACACAGACATCCTTGAACACCTAACGTCATTTCAGTTGTGTGGAAACGACGTAAAAGAGGGACGTTGTTACTACCGATCAACAATATAAAGTGATAGCCTATGGCCAATCGTAAGCTTTATTTGTCTTTAGTAGCCATAAGGCTAGATTAGTTACACATAATACAAAATACAAAAATACCACTACTAATACAAATGTGCATATAAACTAGATTAGCAAGTGCATAACATTAAAATACAATGAATATATGTATATATAGACTATGCATGAAATATTTACATACATGAAATAATGAAATATCACAATAGATTGAGTAGAATAAACATCTTTAAACATTAGCACAGAACACTGATCACTGATACTTCTGTAGTGCATGGATAATGAACGAGCAATACCGATTTGTTCTAACCTGGGGAATAGGATAAATTGTAGGATGCCGCAACCGGAGAGAAACAGAAGGATCACGTATAGTACTAGCTTATTACTAATAATTGTGAGTGATCTTTGAGGCTGTTTACACATAGCAAGCTTTTAAAATGTGACAGCTATGATTGCTCAGCTTCTCGTCATTTCGTTGCGCACGTTCTTGTTTGGAACAAGGCACAGCAAACTTTGTGTTTTCTGGCTAATAATGGCAAGCACTAGCCTATGCGTAAAAGACTACCACAAGTGACGTGTGTTATGGTTGCGTTACTTTTATCAATTTGGAATAAGGTTAAATAACTCTATGTCTTTGCTACTTCACAAGATAAAAATATAGTTACAATGCAAGTGTAACAGTTTATGTAAGTGGCCCATCGAATCAAGTTGCACAGATAAAAATGATCTGGACTGATGTCGGAAGTCAATGCACCTGTTTGCAACGTTTATAAATCCAATACCTCGGAATTGCAACTTACTTACTTATCGCGGTACTAAAATGTGGGTACCATTAAGCAACACTGGAGGTGCCCCTCCACCTCTGTGTCCTTTACTCTGTCTGTCGATGTCTCTAGCTCAAAAGCTGTGTTTTTAGCACAGTAGTTAAAATAGAACACTGTTATATTCACGCTAAAAGTCAATGAGTCAATGTGACCATGCACAAGCAACAAATGTAGACAAAAGGTCCTTGAGGCTAACAAAAATTACAATCTCAATCTTTGGAAAACCATGGTTACTGCTAAAAGTGAATTGGAAGTCGTAGGCTGCCTATCATTTGTCGTGGTCGTCAGTATCACCTAATTAGCGGAAAAGACTGACATGGCCATCAGTGTGGGATATATTGTATGATCACGTGATTTGATAATCACGTTTGACTTGGTCGATATATCCGGCGTGTGACGCCTTGTGTCTACATTGTTATTAGTGATCTACTGCCCGAGGTTGATGCCACCAGACAACGGTGAGCTGAACACAACGGACGTGGTGTACAACACGGTTGTCACAGTCTCATGCAACACTGGTTTCAAGATGCCCGACGACCGACTTTACAAGTTGCTGAGCTGTCTCGATGAAGCTGTTTGGAACGATACCGTCACTCACTGCCAACGTAAGAAAGAATAAAGCGTATGAAAGTATAATTAATAATTTATTTTTCAGTAACGTGAACCTATTGTTTGCACTGTCCACGTCTACTCACTGTCAAAACTGTGTTTTCACAACAGATGTAGTAAAATCGAGATCACATATGGTACAGAAAATACACCATATATTCACTCTCGTATATATGTTAAATGTCGCCTGATCGGTGAAGGGAATTGATATCAATGTGTGTGATGTATGCATGTAGCTATTCAGTGTGACGGAGTAACTCTACCAAACTTCACTGACAGTTTGACCGTCACTCTGCGTACTGGAATGTTTCCATATGCGTCGACAGTCTTCTACAATTGTCACGCTGGTCAAAGGTTTGAGGACGGCAATACAGTCGTTGTCATTACTTGCAGTGGAATTGGACTCTGGGACTGGAAACCCATAGTGACGTCATGCGGATGTGAGTCAGCTCATTTTCGATGATTCAGTAAATGCTACATGAAAAGTTGTTTCTTATTGCTGATTTTTGTCATTGTTGTAACTTACCACGCTATACTGTTCATTGTATTCAACAGCAATTGCTTTGTGTCACACTTACTACTACTACTACTACTACAAATGTCAAGATTATGGTGACACCATCACCAAAAAGTTGCGGGGGCACCTTACACAAATTAAAAGTTAAAAACACGTGTCCAAGTTCAAGCCGAGAAAAATAGAAGAAATGATAGATTTAACGCAGCCATAAGACTGACGGAAAAAAATGATAACTCATGACGATGAAGATACAGCAATAAGACCGAGTGTTACGGATTCACATGGATCCGTCTATGGCAGCTGAGACTTGTATAGTGACTGTTGTTGCTGTTTCCATAGTCACCCGGTGTGAGCCAGTGCCAAGAGTAGAGCACGCCGTAGCAGACAGTCAGTTGGCAGTTAAAGACTCCATCATACACTACACGTGTCTTGAAGGTTTCACGCCTGCAGATTTGTCCGCATTGTCGACTGTTTGTGATGGCAGCAACTGGACACCGTCGCTCACTCACTGCGAAGGTACATGTCTGTATTTGTTTATCGTGGTCTCCAACTTTTGTGCAGGACGTAATAAAGGTCAGTATGAAATTTGCAAGGAAAATAAATTGCACAGCTCCTGGGCAGTTCTTAGTAGAGGCATCGTTGTTGAAGCGAGTTGCTAAAAACAAGTCCTGTTAAAAGGAAGATTAAGCAGTACACAAATGTGCTGTATTTTCACAGTGACAAGATTGTAATACTGACACTAAATAGCAGAAATCAGTAACAGTAACAGTAACAGTGACTGATGCATTTATATTACGCCCCCGAGTAGAATACCAAGGTCATGGCACATCACAGAGTAAATCAGTCTTGTTTTGCAGTGTCCATAAACAGACTCAAGCAGGTATATTTTCAGGTGACAAAAAAATCATTCTGAATAAATACATTTCTATCTTTTGAGTTTTGACACAGGATATAGGCCACGTTTTATTTGTGTGGTTGTTTTGCAATTCATATCTTTTTCTATCATGCTTAGTTTGATCTTCATAGCATTTTTTTCTGTTGTATAAGCATCATGTAAGGTCCATGTTTACCTACAACCCAGTTAATACCATGAATAATTCCTCCCCATGTACGAGTATTTTCTGATAACATCATTGACATGTATGGAAGATTACCATTCCATTGAGAAAATATTGCTGTCTATTAAATGGCTGTCTATGAAATAAACTAATGTAATTTTACAACTACAAAAAGCATGCAATAAATGTACCTCCTCAGTAACATATAAAGTTTAGGTGTAAAATTTGCATCATTTGTCAATGATTTATAGTGGTTCACTGTCCTTCTATGAACGACAGCAACATGTTCCTGAGCTCCGTTGAGACTAAACGTGGTACCTCTGTGATAATTTCGTGTTACCCTGGTTACATCATCAGCAGTGGTCAGACATCAGCACTGGTCAGCTGTGGGTCAGATGGACAATGGTCACCGACAAACACAACGTGTAAACGTAAGCCTACCATGGCTATTATTTCAAGGAACTGATGCTTGCTCATTGTTCTAGCTTAATAGATATGTACAGACATATTGTTTTATCAGATATATACATTTTAGGCCGATATTGTATGAATAAGCCTACTGTTGTGTTTCGTCAACAGTCAAATAATACAGTAGTAGTAGTAGTAGTATATGGATTTGCTTCATTGTTACACACTGCTACAAAGATCGCATTATTTACTGAACGTAGTGTAAGCAGAGAATATTGTCAATAAACTTGTCAAGTCCCAAACTAGCAGTTGCCGAACCTTTTTTAGTTTTCACTTTCCCTTCCATTCCCTTTTTATTTTTCTTCCCTTCCTTTCCCTTTTCTACTTTTCCTCTTTCCTTCACTCTCATTTATTCTTTTTTCATCCCTGGAAGGGATGGAGGTGGGTATGACGATATTGCCACTTTGTCAGTGACAGGGAGATGTTTAGATGTTCTGGTTTTATTATTCTATCAACTTTAATATAGCTGCTTCTCTTACATGACATGTGTACGTTTTGAATGAATAAAATGATGATGGTGTTGACGATTATGACGACGTAATTGTAGCTGTCAACTGTGGAGTGTTACCTGTTGTGGTCAATGCTCGAGTGACGTCAGCAGGTGACACAGTATACGGTAGCCAGGCAACTTACGAATGTAACCAAGGCAACTGGTTCAAGCGCAATGTATCCGTTATAACGATGTTGTGCACAGAAGAAGGAAATTGGAATAATTTGGATACTGCCTGCCGTCGTACGTTATCCAGTACCTTTGTTCTATTGGTCATCTTGTCATATCCTTTTCATGATGTTATTATCAATGTTGTCAACATCATCATCATCATCATCCTCATCGAGGCTTAGTCCACTTAAGTCCAGTTTAATAGTTTTTGAAGATTGTTCCACTTTTATACGCCAATAAGCTTTATGAATGCATTCTGACAGGTACAGGTACAGATGTTTAACGTTGACATAACATAGCTGATCAGTGACAACTACATCAAACAGCAGTGATTATGTTAACGTTATTTTCAATGAATTTTATTTTATTTTATTTTTTATTTACTTAATTATATTTAAACACTGGTATTGTTTCAGGGATGTAAACGATTTTTATGGTTTCAGGGATTTTTATGATGCAAAGTTTTTCACAATTCTGTGTACAACAATTATTTTAATCCCTTCTTTGTTGATTCAGTCATTCAAAAAATAAAAAGGGCCTTTTTAGAATAAGTTGTGAATGAATTATATTTTTGCACTGTAGCTATAACTTGCGAGCCACTGTTGTTCCACACGATACGTGGAGCAGCAGGCCGAGAACTGCACAATCAGCTGTGGTTAGTGGTCAACGTGACATGTCCACCTGGTCAGCGACTCAACAGCTCAATGACGTCAATAATGACCATATGCAATAGTCACGGTGCATGGAACCCTCCGGTCCCCGACTGCATAGGTATGTGAACACATAGCTTTTAATTTGATGGCACTCATTAGCATAGGCAGAAAGCCTAAATGTCTCTTTTTGTGTTCTGTCAATTTTGCCATTTAATTCACATGGCATTGGCAAGAGAATATACAGTGTGAGCCAAAAAAAACGGGGCCATTGTGTTTGACTGTCCACGTCTTCAAAATACCTGAACAAATTTGCACAATTTTTGTTATACTTAAACACTATTGTTCTAAACATTTCTGTTAAATTTATATTGAACAAATTTGTAAAGTAAGTGGTGCCACCTAACTGTAAATTCAAGAACTTGGCTTTTCTACAAAAACAGGTAAGGCCACTGTATTTGAAAGCCCACCTCTTTAAAATTACTGCACCAATTTCCATAATTTTTGGCACAATTTCACAACGTGATATTCTGAGCATGTACGTTAACTTAATTTTGATTAACTTTCTATTATGAAGTGGTTTTGCCACCTGATGACAGACAACAACTCTTTATAAAGTTTCATTACAGAACGACTGTGCTAAGCCTTCTTGCTTCCTGGCTGTAAGTCCAAATGTTATTTTTTTTTAAATAAGACTGCATAAAATCATTGTATTGTTTGAGGATTTGTTTAATGTATCTGTTGTTCTGCTGCAAACTCCATTCCAGACCACATCACCAGTCACTAATGCCTCACTCCTGCAAGACTTTCTACTATACACTTCACTGCAGATCAAATCACCAACAAGCATTGTTTGCTTTGCTGCAGTAGTGTTCAAACAGACCATGGACGGCCTCTATATTTCCGTCTTTTGATATACAGTTGTACTCGATTATAATTGGCAGTTTGTGCAGATTGGTTTGCTAAAACATCTCTAATTTATCGATGTCGAGTCGTGTAATTTTTCTGTATTGCTGTCGTATTGTAGACGTCAACGCACGATCACGGTTCGTTGCAAAGAAAACCGAAGGAGAAGGTGCCGTGTATGTTGGCGTCCTAGCAATTGTACTGATAGCAATACCGATCTGCCTAGTCATCGTCATGGACGTCATCACCTTTGCCAAAAAGACTAGGCCTACCGCTCGTAGAAGCCATAGGACATTTCGTCGCGGCCGCCATCGTTTTGTGTAAAAATAATGTGATAGAAACTGCGAATGGTAGAGTCTCCAAGGCAGTCCAGTATTTACAAATGTTGGGTCCTGTACAATGAGCAGACTTTCTCTTTTACTTCCAGCTATTCAGCCTTGTCCTTGTGTGGGTGTACTGAAATACATTGCAGAAATATGGATGGAGTCCCTGAATTTATGGGTCTTGTTCGGCTGAAAAGTCTGAACACTATAAATTGGATAGCCCTAAATTAGGCTTTGGCCGAGCTCAAAATCGGAAACATGGTGTTATATAGTTTCTGGCTTCGTGCACAATTTCGTAACGTGTATCATTGGTTTAATTTAACGACGTGTAATGTTAAACGCGGCAGTGATCGAATTATAAAGATTAATGTGGAATATTTATGTAGCACTTATGTAATGAAATATGTTTGATATTTCTTCAGAATCAGCTGTTAAAAAGATCGTATTCCCAGGATAGATCCCGTTTCTTTTACAGGACAGCATCCATGGCTCCTGACAGAACTGTTTTTTTTTAACAACACGGTGCGTGCCTTTAGTTCTTTTCACTATTTTTTATTACTTGGAACCGTGCACTCATAGTCAGCTTCTAATAACATGTTAAAAACTTAAAATACCATATAATGTGTTATAGTATTTTTGGCATGTACGGTATCGTACAGTATGCGTTATATTTATTAACACATATATTTTTCAATAAAAATATACAAACATGTTTTCGTAATCCAATAAAAACGTGAAAAAAGAATAAAATATGTTTCACATCAGCTGCATAGTTTGCAGACTGGTTGCACGATTGCTATGGGCACAGGCCAAGCTGCACTGAAAGAGTAGGTGCAATATAATAATAATTTGTATACTTAACATTAGAACAAGTGATTATGAATTAGTATTTCAAGACGATTAACTATAAACGTTTTAAAAGAAAAAAACACATGCAACAAACATGAAAAACGTATTTTAATTGACTAGAAATGCGTGGCAAAGCCTAGCGTATAGCACGCTCGGCGTCGCCATCCAGCAAATAGCAACAAAACGAACTCTGTACTGATAGACGCACTGCTTGATCCGTCCGTCCATCACTTCGTCTGTTCAAAAACCGGCACATTTTAAAGCCGTGCCCACTACAACCCCCCCCCCATAAAAACCCGGTGCAGCGTGCAGCCTCGGCGTCAATATCTCAGCAGTGGCCGCCTCTCTGTATGCTGCGTGAGCGTAGGAATCCACTATAGTTACATGCACATTGCACAATACCATTGCACCTTGCACACAGACGTCGGAGACTGATCAATGTCTCGTTATAATGACAGACTATCGCGCAGAGAAACGACGTACCCTCGCCCATGGCAGTTCAACGGCGGCATATCCAGGGGCGTCTAACCCCCACTCCCACTA
>Ga0209782_1002198_pt1 | contig 10755 bp, 4 predicted proteins | sample WorMetmaBAHAMAS1_FD_187390 | JGI IMG/M metagenome (GOLD analysis project Ga0209782, IMG submission 187390) | Marine gutless worms symbiont microbial communities from Max Planck institute for Marine Microbiology, Germany - Inanidrilus... | ecosystem: Host-associated > Annelida > Digestive system >...
CTTTTCAACGGTCCTGATGCTAACCTTGTCTGGTGACTCCTTTACCCCGAAATTCAAGATGGCGCCCGAAAACCGGAAGTAGTGTTATTTTGGCACGTGTGGTTGTATTTTAAGGATATTTGAGTCGATTATTATGTTTTTCTGGTCGGAAAATTGAATGCTATCATTGTTATTAGACCACAATTCATCTTAATGTCACATTTCAAGATGGCGACGGAAAAGCACCACAATCATACTGAATCTGCGATCGTCTACATGCAAACAGTGTAAATGTTATGTGCAAAAGTGAAAGTACTTCCGGTTTGTGGTTGCAATCTTGAAAGATTGACTTGCAGTAAATTCTAACAGTATTTATGTAGCTTCTGTGTCTTTCATATCCCCTAAAACCTACGATTACAGTCTTACATCGCTGTGATGTGAGCAACATTTGCCGAACTGTAACTACTTCCGCTTTTTTGTCTGCCATATTTATTTTCGGTGTGATGGCAACACCTGGCGATGTGAATTGAATATTATTGCCATTGAAAAGGCCATCCCTAAAAACATAGGCACAGCAGTTGGAATTTTGTTTTTATGTGCCTTAGAAACCAAATAACACCTTAATATAGGATTTTCGAGCTTTTTTTAGTCGGATGTCCATTTTCCAGCCGCCATATTGGAAATACTAGTGGAGATATCTGAAAAAAAATTTTTCAGCATTTTTTAGCCCACATACATTCAGGAAAAGTCACAAAAGCATTTGTCACAATTCCAAGCGGTTTCAGAGCAACAGGATAAAAAGTACGTCTGGGGGGTAAAATACCCCCCCCAATTGCAACATAAGGGTTAACGTTTACAGAATTTCAGTCCTGGTACTATTGTAGAAATAAAATACAATTCCAGTTTTCGGCGAAATTTTGTCAGAGACGAGGCAGACTGAGCGTATAGAGACTGCTGCAGAGATGTGGTGTTTGACTGTTGCAGGACATAGCGGTGACGTCACCGGGCAGCGAGAAGGCGTCACACAGGCCAATGGCGGTCAGCTCGGACGTCATCCTGACGACACGATCACACAGTACCGCTGATCTGTCCGTCAAGAACTCCAGCAGTGCCGCCGCGGCGTCGAGCAAGTCTGGCGGAGGAGCAGCGCACGAGGCGGCCAGCTCCGACAGCAACGTGGCGGCGTGCTACGGCGTCGACACGGTCCACAGCTGGGCGACCGTGTCCGCCGCCGGCGGCAGCGGTCAGAGGCTGTCCGGGGGCTGGCGGTCCGCCGTCGATCTCTCCACCGGATCAACGACCGTGTCTCTGGACGCGTCACCGGTCGGCGGCGGCTCGGAGAAGCCCAAGTCGAGGGGCGTGGACGAGGCGTCGGCGACGTGGAGCGCCGGTGAACCGCTGGAACAGGTGCACGTCGAGGGTGGCGGGGCACTGACCAACGGCCATGTCGACTCGCTGGAAGCACCCAGACCGCCGCCAAGGACCAAGCGCAAGCCACGGCCAGCTCTGCCGACATCACTTACCACCGCCGCCGACGACAAAGGTCTGGGTCTCGTTATACTGCTTTCAGACTAGGACACATGTCGAGCGACATGTCGAGCGATAAATCACCGAGTGTGAACGGTTCCATTGAGAAGCACGTGCACATTCTTAGGACACATGTCGCTCCACGTGTGGAGCGACATGTGTCCCAATAATGTGTCTTTCACGCTGGACAGATGTCGTAGCATAATGTGCCCGGTTTGCTACTGTTCCACGGTATGTGTATGTGTCCGCGCTCTAAAAGCAAAACGGTTTGAACTATCAACACCAAACTTGATGGGCTACACATGTACTTTATGGCAGGATCTCGGCATGTAATTGACCCTAACGTGAAAAGGTCAGAGGTCAAGATGACAAGGTTATGAATTGCACTGCTGGCGTGGTTATACATGTCGATACGACTACCTAGGTTGCGAGTTGTATCTTGCTTTGTTTTCATGAATTTATGACTAGGTCCAATGTAGTGCGTTACTTTTTGTTTACTGAATGTTTTACAGCGTGCAATGATGTCACGTCAACGCCGGCCAATCAGCGCAAGCCGTGCGAGTTTGTGGCTCCTCCCCCGCCGCCGGGAAATCCCCCGTGTGACGTAGTTGATGACGTCACGCGTGTAGATCTGTGCACGCAGGTGTCGTTGACGAGATGTGATTCGCTGACAAGTGGTACGTCAACTCATTTTATCTGTCCGCATATAGTCCAGGGGGCGACACTGTTATGCTGAGCGGGCTACACGCTAGGCTCTGCCACACATTTCTTGTTAATCCGGGAGGAGGTACCGCTAGGTGGTACCTGCCGGACATAAGTTTTACTTTAATAAATCGCGTTATTTATGTACGTGACGCCGTTAGTTGTCAGAACTCATGAATGGACGGCTCGAGGGTATATTATAAACAGTTGGGGGTATGGTGGTAGTTTGATATCCCGACATTGGATTCTTCGCCGCGCTCCTCTATTTTGGGGGAGATGGAAAAATGCGCAAAAATGTTTGGGTGTCCTCATTTGGCGAGTCGTCATGTTTTAAACGGCTTAACACAGGTAAACCGGAAAATAAACTTGCACACGAGGGATGATCGACCTACACTACGGTATAAAACACGCAAGTCGCTTTTGACCCAGTTTTGAGATTCTGTGGCGCACCTGTTGGGGGGAGGGTAGGGTACTAAGCGGCCGATTACCGCTTGCTATGAAGTATCACGTAAGAATAACACAAAATGGTTTGGATGCTTGCCCAGTCAGTCCCCGTCAGCTTATATCTCTGAATCATGTTATTATATCGTGTAGTAGGAAATTTGCTTAATGCCCCCACTGTAGGCCGGGCATACCAACGTTCTGTGCATTTTTTGTGTTGGTTATTACAGCTGTGTGCCTCTAGTCGACATTCATCAAATAATGTAAATACTTGTGAAATTGCTGCTGAATGCTCACAAGTGTTCGGAGTTAGTGACGTCACTGAGGCTGTGGCATGCACGCGTAAAGACAGATTTGTTAACAGATACGCGTTAGACAGCAGTGTAGTCTGCGAGATATGTATTATGTGTGTAGTTAAGTTTCTTGTTTTTCTTTTTTCTATTTAACGTTATATTTATACATATATGTTATGTGCTACCGATTTCGGTGAATAAAGATGTCTAATAGCCCTCGAGTTTTTCTTGAATGAGTGCGCTCATAGTGGCGAGGCCACGGGGAGGACTGTGGGCAGAGGGTTTGAATCTTTGAACTCCCTCTCTTATCTTGAGGTCACCCGTGGGATTTCAGCAGAACCGATAAGAAATTTTGAGTAACCTTTGTGCCTCCCCGAATACACTCAGCTATCAGTCAGTACCAAACTCTTGACAGCTGTAAAAATGCACCAGAATCTACAGATATGAACAAAATTTTATTGGAGCAAAACTCTCAAAAGACCTCCATACTGGGAAGGGGCGTGGTCGCTCCTCTTTGGACCCTGTCTCCTAGGTAACCTCTGGCCTCGCCCCTAAACAACACAGTTTGGCGTGGTTGTGATCGCGATGGCTTGATTGACAAATAAATTCATTTGTTAGATAAACAGATAAATCGTTAAGTATATCGTATTGTATCCTATTTAAATGACACCAGTTATCTCGGAATATACTGAACCGATCTTCATCAAATTTTAAGGATTGATAGACATTGTATGACAGATCCGTTACTAGTTTTGGGATCGCTCAAAGGACGTTGCAGTGGTAACCAGTTTAAGTAGGGGTGGCCGCGCGGGCTCACGCTTGGGCTTTGCCACACATTTTCTAGTGTTTCATCCGGCTTCGACTGAGAAGATATTGTCTGTGTTTGGTGTTGTCTAGATTATGATCAGTGCAGCAGCGCTGACGGCCATGAGGATACTGAGGTTGAACATGATGATGATGATGATGATGATGACGTTGCTAGCATCAGTTCAGCTGAGTGTGTCCCAGTTGCCGGCAGTTCGTCTGCAGGTCGGTTTTTTACCGCACGTCGCGCGTTTCACGCTAGCGCGGTGGGTTTGATTTGCAGCGTGGGGTTTCCTGTTAGTGTTGTATAGTGACCACAGTCCCAATATGCACCGCGTTTGAGCAAGTAGCGTGAGACAGACAGACGGACGGACGGATAGTAGCAATATTGCTTAATGCCCCCACTGTAGGCCGGGCATACCAACGTTCTGTGCATTTTTTGTGTTGGTTATTACAGCTGTGTGCCTCTAGTCGACATTCATCAAATAATTGACGCAGAGCGCCTGGCTACTGTACTGCCGTAATGTCGGTTCATTGATAAGTGCCCGTGTGTCTGCGTGTATCTCTCTGTGTGTGCGTGTCTGACTGTGTGTGTCTGTGTTGTACTCGGAAATGATCATTGTCAGTCAGCTGCTTATAGACGTGTGACCGACTCGACTTAATCACACCCAGCGACCCTTCTCTAATCTCTATGCACGTTCCTACGCCTACCACTTTCCTTCTTCTGCCGTCTATTCGTAGCTCTATACTATACTCGTCCATGTAGACAGCGTCTTATATTGCACATTTTTGTACATTACTACTCGAGGGCAGCTTCGGCGGACATTTTTGCCGACCCAGTGTACCGAGTCACACTAAAGCCTGTAAAACACGAGGCAACATTCACGGACGACCGATACTGTGCATGTCGGCCGTCGATTTTGATGGCCGGACTAGTGTTGAGTGTTGGTCGGTATATTGCCGGCTTAAGACTCGTAGCAAATGTTACGAGGAAGTCGCCACCATATTACGAGGATGTCGGGCGTGTCGGACGTCTTTCGAGGATACTACGAGGATGTTACGCGAAGAAGTTACCGACTTGTCGCGCATGTTAGGAGGATGTTACAAAAAGTTACGAGGAAACTACCCCCGTGGAATTTAGCCTTTAGGGCGTGGAGCCCATCATAATGATTGTCTCAAATATTTGGCACCGTCCAGTTGACATTTTGCAAAGCGAAGCGAGATACCTCCATCGATAGCTGTTCGACGGAGACATATCGATGGTGCAGCCGCCTGGCGAATGCTTCCGAAGCAGTGCAAGTAACGGCTTCGTTGTGTTGACATAAAAGGTAAAAGTTCTCCCATACTCGTTTCCGAGCGTTGGGCCCGGAGGTGATCCCGATGTACAGTAGTCAGCCTGCAGGTGACTAAGCCATCCACCCGGTGGTAGGCTGTCATTAGTTTCCGCCAAGCCTGCGGTTACCTTCCCAGCCGAAGAGTGTCACCGCCCATAGGCCGGTACCAAATTATACTGATCGTTGACAGAGGCACATGCGTGCGAGCAGCTTGCCCGAGGCTGTTACCATGGAAGCCGAGATTCCAACCCGCGACCTCGCGAGCGAATGCTCTACCGTTACACCACGTTATTTCCTGTGGTCGTACGGCAACGCTGACCAGTGCGTTCGACTTTCAACATGGAATTTCCTATCAGTCTATTACGGTGATGACGGCCATAAAATGCACCGTTTTTGAGCTAGGGTATGGGGACAGACAGACTGACAGACAGATCGTAGCATTGTTTAACGCCTCTTACCGTATGGCGGGGCATAATGGTGCATGTTTGGCGAGATTCGTGCATGGTTCAGTGGAACATCACGTGACGCGACTTGGAAGCCGTGCAACTACTGGCATGCAGTCATGTGCTTAGTCTGTTTCACCGCCCGGGGTGCAGACTCGTCTGAAGGTCACGTGACACACGCACCTGTCTGCCGACACTGTCACACGGCCCCGACCGGCCGCGTTGGCGGGCGTTGCCCAGTCGCAGTTGCAACTCGGTAACATACATCAATTTAGTCTATGATGCAAGCAACGTTGACCACATTTCCGTAGGCCATGGTCTACAATTCCAATGCGTAAAAGATAAAACCATTTTCCCCGCTGTTCGTGGCGTCGTCTATAGTCGATTTGGCGTCATCGTCGAGTGACGATGGTTTGGCGTAGTGGCGCAGTAGGTAGGTAGGCACGCCTATGACCGGCCCCTACGGTCCTGCATGCCGCCTGTGTGGTGTAATGGTCAAGGCGTTGGCTAGCGACTCGAGAGGTCACCAGTTCGACTCCCGGCCGTTCCGTTGCCTTGGGCAAGTTGTTCACCACACACACACACACACACGTGCCTCGGACCAAGCAGTATAATTTTGTACCAGCCGCGTGGCAGGATGCAGCGATGCCCTGCGGCTGGGAAGGTAATCGCAGGTCTCGCGTCGCTCTGCAGGCGATGCGTCGCACACTAAGTGTTTTATCTATCTACGGACTCGACGCCTAAGTGATGGAGATGAGCACACCACCAACGCTCCTCATGGGCTATAGTACTATTTACCTTTTACGGTGCTAAGGAGGACATGTGGTCGATGATTTATAGCGTGTGGTGATGTCAGTCTGCGTCTGTTCGTGTGTAGACGCAGTCGCTGATGACGCCAACTCCGCCTTGACTACTGCAACTCAGTCGGATGACGTCGCGTCAGTTGGTGACGTGAGCGCAGCCGTCGACAGCGACGTTGACGTCGGCGTCAAGGAAGTGACGGTGTCCGGTCCAGTTCTCGAGGAGGTCGCTGACGACGCGTCGCTGACCGCTGGCCGCAGCACCGTGGACGCGGTAACTCTGGACGAGACCAGTGTCTGGCGGTCGGTGTCGGCGAGAGTGGAGCCTGAAGGCGCGTGCTGCGACGACGACAACGATGTCGGCGACGAACAACTGGTCCGTCAGGCCTTCCACGTTGTCAGCACTCAACCTCCCGTTGATAACATCACCACTGATAATGATGATGATGATGATGATGATACTGGCTCACATAGTCCTGTCGCGATGGACAGTGCATCTGAGGCAGCGCCAGACCCAGCTCCGTCTACTGTTGTAGTAGTCCCCGTGGACACAACAACAACAACAACAACGACGACGACAACAGCGGGAGATTTACACATGGTGAGCACACATCAATCTCTCGCTGATAGCATCGTCGCTGCTGCGTGTCTTGTCGTCGTGGACAATGCCATTGACGCGGAGACGCACCCAGCTGACTCTGCTGTTGTAGTAGTCCCCGTTGACGCTACAACAACAACGACAACAACAGCAACAGCTGCTGGGGATGAAGACGGGAACATCTGGCCTGACAACGACGATGACGCTTCCTCCGAGTCGACAGTTGTGCCGCTGCCGAGGAGAAGACCGCACGTCGACGCGCAGCAGACGGGTCAAGGAGACGAAACGTCGACGAGCGACGTGGCGACCACGGCGGCACGACGGAGCACTGCCGCAGTCTCAGTGACGACCAACAACGTTGACGAGGAAGAGGCGCCGGTGATACTGGAGCTGCCGCTGAGTGATCACGAGGACAGCGGGGTGATGTCGCACGACGTCGTGGTGCATGTTGACAGAAACAAAGCCGTCGACGATGTCGACGACGACGGTGACGTGGTAATTCCGCTGCCGAGACGTCGTAACCCGTCTCAAAACGACGACGACGACGACGCGTCACTGGCTGTTACAGACACCGACACGGTCGCGGTCCAACAGGGCGCTGACACGCCGCCGCCGCCGCCGACCACCGCCGAACAGACAGCCACAGTTGCCGCGTGTGTCGACGTTCCAGCTGTCGCCTGCGCGTCACCGGCGGTCACGGGCGCTGTCGAAGAGAGGACGGCGGTGAACGTCGAAGATACGCCACCAGTTGAACAAGGGCCGCCAACGACAGGCGCCGACCTAGTTGCCGACATGGTCGGTGATGTAGATGAGGAGACGGACAAAGTCGACGTGGTCGTTCCGCTGCCAAGACGCCATCATCACTCACCGCACGACGACCTCCGACCGGACGCCTCGCCGACTGTCTCGGAGGTCGACACGTTCGCGGTCCGGCAAGGCTGCGACGCGCGGCCGCCGCCGTTAGTTGCCGGGCAGAGTTCGCCAGTTGTGTGCGTCGACGTTCCGACGGTCGCCTCTGCGTCACCGGCGGTCGCTGGAGGCTCGGTCGAAGATGAAGCCGCTGTGTTGGTCAAATACTCGCCACCGGTTGTGCACGTCCAGTCAATGCGACACGCAGATACAGTCGACGATGCAGTCGGCGACGCTGACGCGACGTTGGACAAAGATGAAGATGAACACAGCGTGGTAGTTCCGCTGCCGAGACGCCGTCACCTGTCACCACACGACGACGACGTCTCGCCGACTGTTACAGACGTCGACGCAGTCGTGGTGCAGACTGGTTCCCACACGCCGCCGCCGCCAACCACTGCCGAACAGACACTCTCAGATACTACAGGTGATGTCGTCTCTGTCGACGTTCAAACAGTCAGTTCTGCATCACCCGCGGTCATCGGCACAGCCGAAGAGTCGGCGACGGTATGGGTGAAAGACTCGCCGGCAGCGGAACACGCATCACCGTCAGCAGAGGTGGATGTGGTCGGCAATGCCGTCGTGGACGTGTCCAGCGCAGTTGACGCCGACGCACCGTGTCAGCGCGACGACGCGTCATCTCCAGTAGACGCCGTCGCGGACAGCGTCATGATGACGCAAGTCGACGTCACGGCCGAGACGTCACGAGTGGCAGATGACGACGCCGGGTCCACTCTGTCGGACGACAGTTTCACGCCGGTCATCCGCAGTCACGTTCAAGGCTTCCTCGACAGCTTCGAGCCGGTCGGAGTGGACGACGAGGCCAGCACGGACGACGAGCGGCCTGATTCAGCAGCTGGCGATGACGATGACGACAGCCGAGATGAAGAAGAAGATGATGATGATAGACTGAACCAGTCGACGGACAGCGGCGAAGTCGCCGATGCGTTCTACTTCGGTTCCACCGACACTGTCATCGCTGCCGCCGTCGACGACGATGACACGAACGCCGGTAGAGACCGGAAGATGATTATCAAGAGAAACAATGAACACAGTGCTCCGGACAGGCACGTGACTTTCCTAATGACGAGCAACACTGACGTCATCGTGACGTCGCAGTCTCTTGATGACGTCAGCACGGCGTCGGACAGAGCAGACAGCGGCCGTCAGACAAGTGCGATCCACGCTTCGCGCGGCTTCCACGATCCGGCGATGACGACAGAAATTCCCACCGGAAATGAAGAACCGCTGATTTCCACCGATGACCGCCGGTCACGTGATCAAAACGTGATTCATGACGTCCGGACATGCGCGGACGACGAGCTCGAAGACGGCGTCGACATCCGGGTACATCAGCAAGATTCTCGTAACTGTTGGTCCGCTGACGAACCTTCGGTCAGCGTACCACTGCCTCGTAGACAAGACTTCGAACACTCTCCGATGGAGAGTGAGCATATGGACACCCATAAGCCAGTCGTTGACCAACAGGAATTCTCAATCGACATCATCTCTGATTCGCTGCAGAACAAAGAACCGGAAACTGAGAGTCCTCCAGCCGAGAGGAGCCAGTGTAAACCGAGAGTTAGTGCGAAACCAGAGTGGGTTGAACTGAAGACGAAGCGGAAAGACGTAAGTCCACCGCGCGTGTCGGCGGTTCGTCAGGACTTGGAGCGGTCGCCGGCGCTAGAACGGCGCTCAGAGCGGGTTGACTTGGACGACGATGCTCGTTCGACGGAGAGCGACGACGGAAGCGCTGACGTGACCGCGACACGGTTGGCTGAGACGAGTCTGGAAATCATCGACGATGATCGTTCAGCCGTGACGGACGATAGCGGCGAGCACGAAGATAATGTGGGTGAAGTTAGCTCATCCGGACTCACAGAGTTCGACGTTCCGGCACCGCATCCTGCAGAAGTCGCGGACAGTCCACAGACAGCGCCGATGGTCCTGGCTGAGAGGTCCGCGCGCGCTGAACTGGATGAGGTGCGCCAGCAGAACGCAGCGGTCCAACGGTGCCCGACACCACCATCACCGCCTCAAGGGCTGGAAGAGAACTGGCGACGGCAGATTACGACGGAAGCACCCGCAACGAAATCGCTTCAAGTCAACGACAACAACAACAACAACAACGAAAACGACGACAACTACGACGAGCTGGTTCATAAACGCGGCAGCAGCAGCGGCAGCGGCAGCGGCGGTGTGAAGTTCGCACGCGCGTCAGTTCTGGCGCGTCACTTCGAGCGTCTGTCGGCAGAGGCAGCCGCGTCGACCACGTCGCACAGGTCTTCGACGAACAGTCGCAACGCATCAGCGCCTTCCGTCACAACGACCACGGCTCACACAACTACTACGACAGCCGCAACGGACACAACGACGACAGTGGATACGACAGCCACGGAAGATACAGCTACTGCAGTAGATGCGACGAGTACAACGTACGCAACTAGTACACTGGACCCAACGATTACAACGGACGCAACGACCAAACTGGACGTAACAACCACAAAGGACGTAACGACCATAACGGACACGACGATTACGACGGACGCAACGACGATAACCGACGCAACGGCGACAAAGGACGCGACGACGACAACCGATATAACGACGACGACAACCACAGCGGATACAACGACAACAAATGACACAACGACCACGGCTCGTGGGAAGGCGGAGATGAGCGAGCAACGTGGAGACGGCGTGAGAGGAAAGCAGCTGAGCACGGCCGTGAACAACGACAGAACAGTCCAAGTACCACCTCGCCGCCATACGACGCACCAGACGACCACTTCACCACGTCCAGATCATGTACGTCAAACACAGCCGGTGCTGGTCGTACCTACCGCCAAGTCCGTCGTGCTGATTCCGAAGTCGAGTCGACAAGACGACGTCCAGAAGACGTCGGAGAAAGTGGAGAATGGCGGC
>Ga0209782_1002199_pt1 | contig 10751 bp, 9 predicted proteins | sample WorMetmaBAHAMAS1_FD_187390 | JGI IMG/M metagenome (GOLD analysis project Ga0209782, IMG submission 187390) | Marine gutless worms symbiont microbial communities from Max Planck institute for Marine Microbiology, Germany - Inanidrilus... | ecosystem: Host-associated > Annelida > Digestive system >...
GACAAGAAAGACCGTCCCAAAGTCATATTAAGTAAATTGAATTCAACTCCTGTGTAACATTCAGTTGTAATTTTAATGAAATTTACACTATTCCCGTGGAGAAGCAGTAAGCACACACACACAGCCATTTTACGGCCTTTAGAAGTAGTAAACAAACATAATTAACAATATCATTTCTGGATTTACTTGATGTGAATAACATTTAGCAATTGATATAAACAGAGAATCCTCCAAAACAAAGATAACCTCACCATGTTTGTTTTTTTCAACGCTGATTTCAATTGGTTTACCAGGCTCCATGCATTCTAGTTTTTATATGAATAAACAAAGGTTGTGTTGTTCGTAATTAGTTGTACAGTAGTAATGTTAATAAATGTAAGATACTGTTTTTGTCAGCAAAAAATGAATACAGTAGTCAGAAACTGCTGATAGATAGGAAAGAATGGCGATGTTTGAGTGGACTTTATTTACTTGCAAAATGTTAACTTGTAGATAATGATAATTATACTAGGCTTCTATCAGGCTTATCTCATTGATGATATTGACAATGAGTGACTATCTTTACACTTAAACAAGGTTTAAGTGGAAAGGTAGAATGTCACCTAGTATCTTAGAACTTTTGCCGACAGTATGCATGCTGTTGCTAAGACTTTGCGTTGAGTGATAGATCTCAGCAAATGGATTAAATTTCTGCGGCCTTGTTCAGTTTGTGCTGATTATTGTTAGGCATGTATTTGTATTTTTGCATTTAGCAAGTTGGCAACATAACATATTCAGTTGTAGCAAAATGAGCAAAGTCCAGAATCATTGGATTCAGTGCCTGATATGCTGGAACACTTTAAATACCTCGCCGCTACATGAACTGACAGTGAAACTTGCCACCCGGCAGAAGTGACATTACTGCCGTTACCCCAGCCAATAGATGCTGGTACTCAATTTAGTGACCCTGGAAGATGTTAGGTTGAGTTGACCTACTGTATGCTGCAACACTTTAGATAGATTAATGTCTTGCTTTTTGCCAGCTTGTGTAAGACGTAATATTTATTATCGACCACGTAGCAGGGGAGATAATACCTTTGGTAGCGTCGTGTGTGTGTGTCCGTTTGACTGTGGGCGCTCTTTGAACTGTGACCTCGATTTTTGGCATGTTGGCCGACCTTTACCTTGGCTAGCCTACCCCTTTTCCCCAACAGATTTTAGAAAAATAGGTAGTAACAGAATTTTAGTTACAGTGATGTCATGCTATTATTTTGTATTGTTACTTTCTAGTTTCAACCTTTTGTCATGCCTCTGCTCTAAATGTAGTTTTTTTTTAATTTTTCACGTTGCTATTTACTTAGTGAAACACAGTTTGCAACCACAAGATGGAAGCCGCAGTGTTCAACGGTGTTTGTATAATTTAATGTTGCAGTTTTCAGTGTTTTTTTTTCAGTACCACTGAAGTATCAGTTAAGAAATACATGTACATTATTTTTGATGCACTGGCTTTTTTGACATAAAACCAACATATAACCACTAATTTAATACAACAAATTTTGTTTGGGGGGATTACTAACAAAGTTAAACATTTTTTATAAAACATTTCTACTGGTTATATATGCGGTGCTGGATCGGAGATCCAGAAGAGTAAGAGAAGGCGAGAAATATTTTATCACACAATTTTGACATAAAACATCAGATTTCTTCGTCCAGCAATTTCATTTTTACGATGGTATGGGAATCCTCAGAAGGCTAAAATTTATGCTGCTATGTTGGGATACTGAACGCATTATGAGTCTTTTCATGCTGGAAATTTTCATTTTGAAATTCACACAAAATTTAGAAAGGGAATGTCAAAGTAAAAAATTTCCAGTGTGAAAAGGCCCTGACATTATAAAAATGATGGGACAGTCAGACAAATGGATAGAACCAAACTGGTGCTTTATGCTTACCACTGTGGACGTGGGCCAGCATAAAAAAACAGCAATTGCATTAATGATACAAATGTAAACTAAAATAAAAATGTCACGTTCCAGCAAAGAGTTAAGTGGTATTCAGAGATAGCAGAACACTTAACAAACAATAACACTTGAATACACAATGAAACAGAAGTGACGGGCTTTGCCCAAACATTAAATAGAGTTTAAAGTCTGCTCTTTAATGGACTAGTAGCCACACTAATCGAGGACATTTGCACTGATGTCTGAAAAACAAACAGCTGTAATAAAACCATTTGCTGCTACAGCTAATCTCAGACCGCAAATTAAAGACGTGTTCACATTACAGTAAAGTAATGGTCATCACACGGGCGAATAACCCCGTACACATCCAACACAGTGAAGCACACTTCACTTTTCACGCAATTATCTGACGATCCAAGTGCAAAAAAATTAAAAGGACCAATTGGTCAACCACCCACTTCCCCCCTTAGGATAGACACCCATGTCATCACAGCAGCTAGAATTGTCCAACAGTTAAAATATTGCTCACATAACCATACAGCAACATGATATAATTGGTAAAGACTGGTATCACTGAGTTGAAAACATCAAATTGGAAACTCTTGTTACGTGATAGACAATTAAGCGATGTCATAAAATGTGAAAAATATACACATGAAAAATACCAGGTATGGTAATGGTAAAAAAGTGAATGAGAAAACACAAAAGTAAGTAATCCAAAAATAAAAATATGCAGCAAAAATTAAAATGATATGAACAAGTAGTCAACAATTATAACTAAAAGGTTAAAAATGTCCCATGAGTATGCTGATACAGAGGCGGTTCTAGAAAGAGAGAACCCCGTTTTCCAAAAATGGTGTTAGCATTGCACTGATAGTTTTTTTCAAAAAACATCACACATTTGCCTTTCAATAAATTCGATATATGTCAACCAATGTTGGTCATTTTTGGTAAAAATCTGAGACAGAGTAGGCAATCAAACAAATTTTCCAATCCAACATAATTCATGCGTATGCATGCACTGCTAACACACTCTAATCCAGCTGAGTGATTTAGGACACCACTCTTTTTGGAATTATCAGGAGAAACAAAAAATTGGAAAGGCCATGGGGTGGATTCGTGTTCAGCACCACAAAATCGTCCTAGAATAGTTCTGTGGCCTATTTACTCCAATATTCATTGCTCTCCATTAGTAATGTGCACTATTTCAAGTTTTAAGATTGAGATCGTATCTGTGACCATAACCGATCCGGGATCTCTTATATAGTCTTTATAAGAGATTGTTTTTGAAAACTGGCTCCTGACTAGTGACAGTGGATCTCATCTCCATCATCCGGTCCTATGTTGGCCGCAGCAACAGCCTCCGCAACCAAATCAACCCCGGCAGTGCCGCGCTGTCGTCTCATTGCCAGTGTGATGCCATGTTTCCTCGCACAGTGTTTCCGAAGATCGACACGGTTCTTGTACGCCTTCTTGCACTCACGACAGGTGAAAGGACGTTCATTGGAGTGTGTCCGAAGGTGAACAGTCAGGTGTACCAACTGCCGGAAACAGCGACCACACTCACAGCAAGTGTGCGGCTTCATATTAGTGTGCACGAGCTCGTGTGCTTCCAGTGCCGGTCGCGTGGTGCAGCAACGACCACAGTAGCTGCAAACTGGCAGCCCACTACCGCGAGGCCGCTGCTGCCGATGAAACCAGCTGGTCTTCTTCCTGGGTGGGTTCCTCACGTGGACCAGTCGGGCATGGTGCCGAAGCACCTGCTCGCTGAAAAACCTTTCCTCACACTCCCGGCACTGGAACGGGGCACCGGTGTTCTCGATGCCAAGCGCGGAAGGATGGTACATCCGCATGTGCCGAGCAAATGCGACGGCATTTTTACTGCGCAGGCCGCACACCTGGCACATTAGTCGGAGATTCGGCCGAGGTCTTACCTTCTGGTTCGGCGGCCTCGCGTGCTTTCTCTGGTGACTTCGGAACGTCTCGTGGTGTCGAAAACCCTTACCACAGACCTCACAGATCTTCTGTACCGGACCACTGGATCTTCGGCGTCGAACTCTGAACATGTCATCATCTGCGGTCACGTCGGCGACTGTCTGGAAACTTACACTATTGCTAGATTCAGTGCGATTGTCCGTGCCAATGTTAACTTTAATCTCAGCGGGCACAGAAGCAACTGACACTCGATCGCTCGCTATTGTTTGTTCAGTATCTGGAGTTCCTGAATCACTTATTTTCACATGCGGTGCATCCAAAGAACAAGCTTCACTAGTACTAGTCGCTGGTGACAATAAACCAACCAAGTGATTGTCCGCACAAGATTCCACCGTCTTCTGGTTGGCTACTGAGCCACTGAAACAAACAAAACACAACAACTATGCACATACTAGCAAACAGCCATCGAAATACTGATTGGGTTGCCTAACAAGAAGCTCAGCAGATGGATGCTGAGATAGCGCGAAATGCATGCCGATGGATGCAGCTGAAGTGCAAAGTTCACATTTTCTCATCCCACTGGTCTTTGTTCAGTAGAATTTAAGATCACAGGATATAACTACATACGTTTATGAACCATATTATTATTAAGTACATTTACAGAGCGAACTTGTGCAGGACGCCACAAATGTGCTGAGGAACAGTTGCATGTACTTTGCTACCTCCCGAGGGACGAGGCAACTAGCAACATACATACTCAGTGTGCTGTAAAGCGACAAGCTGCAGCTCCAACATCAGAGACATAATTGCGCTCATGTCCTTCGGCACCGGAACAATTTCACCAGTGTAGATAAACTGCAATAAAGTCTTCATCAGTGACAACTTAACTCCTGGTATGACAATGATATGTTCCCTTGGTTTCTTGTTGTCATTCAAAGCTGCCTTGAACACCGGACTGGCGGCTGTTAGAACTACGCTGTGTGCCAGTAACTGTCCATCGTCTGTAACGATAACTGTATCACATAAGTAGCCATCGTGCTGATATCGACCAATCTCCTTCAGCAGTTTCTGAGCATGAACTGCACTCTGTTTACAAATTCAATCAGTCAGTAAGTAACGTTTTTCATTACTGTGCCGACAAACACAAACAATTGTATCAAAACAAACCACTTGTAGATAGTAGACTTCACCCCGTGTGCCGCATTCTGATTAACTCAACCAAACACTAGTTGTCTGACATTAGAGTTAGAACGATCCACAAAATATGGGACCAGGACCGATTCAGTAATTTCATGTTGCCTGGACCAGCCGATCCAGTACCTCAATTCATTTAAGAACTGTTTGGCTCAACTCAAGAGGATGTCTTTCTCAACTCAACTCAACGAGATACATGGAAGAAGGTGTTAAACATCTCAAAGTCCGTATCAATCAATCACAAACAGATACAAAATTTATTATTCATATAATTCACACTCTGATCTGATCTTTCTCATGGACTTCACTCTACATAGCCCTCTGGCTGGATCAAGTGCTTCACTTGGTGCAGCCGCACCAGGCATATGATCAAGTATTCATAAGTTTGCTAAATAGAAAATTAACTCAGCTGTCTAACTTCCAGTACCATTATACTGAAGCACAAAAAAACAAGATTAATTAGTGTGTCATACCAGCTAAACACTACTAAAACAGACAGACTTGGATCTACTGACTGCCAGCATGTTGTAACAGTTGTAGTAATTCAGTTCACCATGTAATAGCTACAGTGTATGACAACTAATTCATAATGTGATATCTGACTGCACAGCTGAATGCAAAAGAGTCATCTGAATTGAACTTTCGTGACTATTCTGGTACTGCCAAACATTTACTTGGAACGTTGGCACCAATAACCAGCGATATAAATTACCTACCACCATCATTTGGTTTTATTATATCACAATATGACACTATTAAATCTACACAAATAATACCCAAAACTTTGTTTACATCTGTCACGTGGAGACGACAGAGCATAGAGGTCAGAGGAAAATTGCAGGAAAGAAGGAAGTAAACGTTTCTATGCAGTACAGCTTGTGCTGCGCAAGTTACAAAATGTTGCAAATTGCAAATAACCAGTCTGTTTGTGCAATTGGATGCATCTTTTGAAGTTTGGAAACAGATGATAGCAGTGCACTGAATGCGTTGTAGTAAAGCTTTTTGATGAAATTTTATGTCTTTCATGCTTTTCGTTATTCGTTCCACTGTGATTCGTTCTGTTGTGATCACGTGAATTATGACGTCATTTTGAAGTTGCAAGTTTCTATGTATTAAGTAATTGCGTGCGTTACTTTTCATTAATGGATATTAATTAAATTATGCAATTCGTTTCCAGGTAGCGATAATAATCACGTATTTATTCTGCCGTTTAAGCAACTTTACTAAAAATTAAAATCTAGTTAGGTTTGCTTGTGAACTATTTTGTTTGTTGCTGTGTCTTACTAATTTAGGCAGTTATATAGTGTTTGTTGTTGGAGGATTGATATGTTGGAGTTTCTTGAGTTTTTGAAGTTCATTTGATGAGTTTCTGATTGGCCATTATGGTCATTTAAAATAAGAACATGCTCTCTTGGCACAATTGGTGATGCATACTACTTCTGGTGCTTAAAACGTAAAAAGTAATAATTGTAAAGTACCGCGCAAGAGAACATTGCGTCATGTACTGTAGTACTCCGACCATGGACACTGAAGTGTATTGCGTTGCAGTGAATAATTATAACGCAGGTGGTTGCAGTTGTAAAATTATACGGCTAGAATCAAGGTTAAAGGTCCCCATAGACAACTGCATCTATACTGGATACTGTGCTTCATCTGTTCCGAATATATCTTTATAAGCAGTAGAAGATACTGGCTTTGTAAGAATAAGTCTGCCTAAGCATCAAAACATTTGTTAATGTCATTCAAGTCATCTACATCATTGATGCTTATGTTCATTTCCACAATCTACAACTTTCAGAGCTGACGATGAATGAATACAATCACAATCGCTCACGTACACTGCACTTCCACGTTACAAATTAGATCTTCATGTGGTATCTGCAACTTTGTTGTAACAAATTGAATTAAACTTAATGGTTTCAAACCTAAGGGGGATGGGATCTGAGGAGGGGGCTTTGAATGAATGATGAATGTCTCATATTTTGGCTGAATGACCAAATGCATCTGGAAAATTCTAAAGTTGGACTGAAAAACTCATGGATTTTTTTCCCAAAAGAGTGGGAACAGTGATTGGGAATATTGTAACATAAAGTTGTAATTTTATTTATTTGACATGCACTTCATCTCTGATAAGTTGACAAATAGCCTAGGGCCAAGAAATGTCAGTATTTATGTTCATATGTTGATAAGCATTATTAAACAATGATATGCTGTCAAAGTATTACTGTGTAACACGAATTTATGTCAAAGTATTCAAAGTATGACTAATTGCACTAAAATTATCGAACTGCTGACTCGTAATCTATGACAGTTTGGTAATACTGTATACTTAAACCACTTTCAGAAATTTTAGACGGTAATTGAGTACCAGATGAGATATCGGATTGGGTACTCGATTTCAAAATTACCCAGTAGCGGAAACTACAGTCAAGGGCTACAACTTAATAAATGCATTGAAGTAAGTCAGTAAGTAAGTTAATTTTTCTATAAGCTATCATGTACTGGTACCTTGATTTCATGTTACGAATAACGTAAACAACTTAAAATATTATATTAAACAAATATAGCACAGATGTATGTTATTTGGTGTTGGGTTAAGTTGCATTGGCATGTTATCACTTTATCTGTGACTTATTTGGTTATATTTGCTTTAGAGGTCACTTATTGATGATTCTTTTTATATATTATGTTTCAGTTGCTGCCAGAGTATGTTGTATATCTGCATAATATGACCGCTGCATCTTTCCATGTGTCATCTCGTCAATGAGGCGGTATGCTATGGAATTGCTGCTTAGTCTCTGAAAGCAGCAATCACGAGAAAGGTTTCCGAAATGTTTCCACTGGGAATTGCAGTTGGTGTTGCACTCTAAGTTTCCATTCGTTTTCCTCGCACTTGATTATCACTGGTCTGGAGTCACGGTCTCTTTGGATGTGTTGTTAGGTTGGGCTTAGCGTTAGTTTTGTCCGAGCAAGAATCCATTAATATTTGAGATCACGGTTTATTCTAATGTCTTTTTATAGTCACCATTTTCAGCAGCCTGTCAGAGCTTCCTAGAATGCTTTCCTAGTATGCGGGAATAGTTTTTCCCGCATCTAGCCATCATCTGACAGAATTCCGAATATTTATTTAACAGAGAAGTATTTGCTAGTCATATCCCCGTTTACATGTGCCTCTTTGGAAGCCGCCGTTGAATCGTGGAGTCATGAGGTCGTTAACGACTCGATTGGTGGTCGATCCAACCTGCCGCTCTTCTCCGATCCATGATTGGTTGAGTTCCGAGCTGGATCAGTATGGATTTGATGGCAGATATACGAGTCGTTGTGTGTTCAACATCGTTGATCGCCAGGTGGACTCCGGGCCAAGGATCGGTTCCTGTCCTACGATGTCGTTATGGGCTTGGGATGAGGCAGACGCCACTCAGAGACCTTCGTCAGCTGCCATGTCGGAAGTTGGCAGAACTGGCAGGCGGTCGTGGAATAATTCCACCGATGAAGAGTTGAAGAAGGAGGCTATCATTGACCTTCTACGTTTGATGGTCTCCACTGAGGTACCGCATGCCACTCTTGATACTGTTGTTGATAATGACATCCAGGGTACTGCACTGGCATCAGAGAGAGCCACCGTCAGTCAATGTGACTTAGGGTTTGACACCCTTTTCCATGGGAGTCTTCTGGTGTGTGAATAAAGGGTGCTGTGAGTTTGTCTATCAGTGCAACGAGGCTGTTGGTTGGTGATAATAACAGCATCTAACACGTGAAAATTAGTGCCACTTACCCCGGATGTTCTGTTTTGGAACTGGTAACCCATTTTTACTGGCATCAAATTAAGCCACCATCAGCCAGTATAACTAGGGAATAACACCCTTTCCCAGTCCCACTGGAATCTTCTACTGGGCCAATAGGTGCTTTCTTTGTTTAAGTCTGTGCTGTGAGGCTGTTGGTTAGGTGACAGGAAAAGGACATCTAGTCCATCTAGCCCATAAAAATTGTCCTGAGAGGTTTTGTTTTGGCATAAGTACCAGTTAAGAATTGATGGGAACTGGTAACCCAGTTTTACGCTGAAAATGGCTGTTACTTGTAACATTTTTTTGTAATAGTTCTGTCAGTTGTTAAGTCTATACTCTGTATACGATCGGATTTATTGTATAAATCCCAACCTTTACTGGTGAGTTCAGAATGCATCTGTGCAATCAGAGGACGATGAGTTTGTGCTGGCTATGAAATGTTGCCAGATTCTGTACAAGATCTAGGCACCAAAATATGTTGTGTAGAGTGGCAGTGAACATGCACACTGTACGTAACAACCTTGGTTCCTATTGAATACATCGGCGTTGATAAATACCAGAAACTACTGAAAGCGACCGAAATCTGCCTTTGGTCATTTTCGATGTTTATCAACACCTTTGTCACTCCAAACTGTCGTACTGTACATATCTAACGCAACAAATGACATCAGATGTCAAGGAATGTTAATTTTCTATGATTTGAACGCCAGTAGGCAGCTGATAGGCCAGTGCGTCAATTGGTTACAGCCGTCAGAGTTTCCATGAATGTGTGTGCTTGTATGTCAGGAATGGCAGATGCTTGAAGGAACAATTCTGCAGCTTGTCACTGAACTGTTTATGAAGCTCAAACAGCAGAAGACGGACACAGGTGTGCACGCTGGTTGTTGATTTGATTCCTAAGTAGCAGTCTGATCTATGATTGTTATTGCTGAGATCTATAAATAGATACATGCTGGAGATAGCATGACGTCATTGCAGTGAAGCTGCACTTAGGCCATGGTTGATTGCTTATTGCAGTAAAGCATTCAAGTCATGTTTGATCCTCAGATATTTTGATCAAATGTGTCTTTGCTGCTAAAGGGGTTATGCTTGTTTTTAAGTGCAATGTTACTTGATATCTTCTTATGTAAAATAAAATAAAATAGATGCTGCAACATTTTATTGTTTTTTATTGCAAGAGTCTGTAAGTGATCTTATTTTACATGTGTTGATAGCGTCACTCCATTTTACAGCAGATATGACAATTATCGTACACCAGAGATTTTTTGGCACACCCTGCATGTGTGAAGTTTTATATGTTGCAGCAGTAATGGAGCCAATGTTGTCTTCGTCGGCGGAATCTGGTACTGACCCAGAGTTGAACTCAGACTCACCGCAAGATGTGGCTGCTAGGTCGGTTTTCCACTTCTGACACTGAGTTTTGTACTATTTGATGCTGTTGATTCAATCTCTGGGTTCTCTGCTGCAACAAGAACAAAAAGAACTGTTGAGGAGAACAGGCTTAGATGGAAACTATTGGTGGAGTACATACAACTGGTGACGGCATAAAAGTACTTACAGCCCGCAACGAACGCGAGGATGTATAGGTTTTGCTTTGTGTGTGTGTGTGTCCGGGTGCCAAAAACTGATAATTTCATCACTACATCACATTTTGCATTCACCTGGGGGGTTTGGATGGACCCATTCAGGCATGTCCGTTTGTCCGTCCGGGCCCGGGTGTCTGTCCGGGGCTTTTTGCCCATTTACGGACTTCGTTCAACGCCTAATCACTTTCAAACACTGCCTGGGCATCTTACCCTGGTAGTCATTGACAAAGGACCATTAGATGGGTGTGTTGTTATTATTGTACTTACTTACTAATGTATATTTACTTACTTACTTACTTTACGTACTGTAT
>Ga0209782_1002200_pt1 | contig 10749 bp, 9 predicted proteins | sample WorMetmaBAHAMAS1_FD_187390 | JGI IMG/M metagenome (GOLD analysis project Ga0209782, IMG submission 187390) | Marine gutless worms symbiont microbial communities from Max Planck institute for Marine Microbiology, Germany - Inanidrilus... | ecosystem: Host-associated > Annelida > Digestive system >...
CTATCTATCAGGTTTATTAGCATTCACGGCAATAGCTGTAAGTAAGTAAGACTATTTATATACGGCGCTATTTTACAAAAAGTCACAAAGCGCCTTAGTTCCATGACCTAAAGAGAAAAGTCTTCAGACACCGCTTAAATCGCCCAAGAGAGTCACATTGTTGCAGTTCGATCGGCAAGGAGTTCCACAAGTTATGTGCTCACAGCGCCGCACACCGGTTACAAGTCGAGCAGCCGCATTCTGGACTGACTGCAGACGACGCATCAACTTGTCAGAAACGCCGTACAGCAGAGCGTTGCAGTAGTCCAAGCGATGGGCCAGCAACAAATGATACTGCGGCTATGGCAACGGGGGATCAGTTAAGTTCCAACTCCCATCATCTTTTAATAAACTATGGCAGCTGAGTAAAACAATGATGCTTACGGACATAATTCAATACCATCCAAATAAATTCGTATTATCTACATGTGACATTTTACACAACTTTTATGCATCTAAGTCCAGTGAACTCAAATAACAAAAAAAAAACAACACCAATAAATGCATAAAGTGTCTTTGATTATAATGAAAACGTTGTGTTTGAATTTACAACTTATTAGATCACATTGCCGGCATTCATTGCTTAAACACAGCCTAATCTTACATATGTCTTGACATAGCACGGTCTTTTTGTCAGTCTACCAGTCTGTGTGTTGTGTTGGTCAAACAGGTGAGTCAAGCAAAATGGCTGAATCAATCAAGATGACATCTGGACTGTAGATTCATGTGAGCCATGGGAACCACGTATCAGATGGAACCCAGATCCTCCAACTGTGGACATGTTCTGGCTCATCATGAAGTCTATGGGCTATATGGTGCTGCGGTGTGGATGCAGCAAACATGTGGACACGTGTGTACATCGTTCATGGCGGGGATGCCTGCAGATGGGGCATGCAGTGTCCTGCGTTGGACAATCTTGTTATATTCTTCTGCTGGTACCATGTCTATGTTACAATATCCATTTAGATAATAAACATCAATCACTGCTAATTTTAATTAAACCAAAGAAACAATACATTCATAATTTTGGAAAGTTCACTATTAAAAATTTTTACCAATGATTACCAGCCATATAAGTAACTCAAAACTCTACAAATAACTAACATAATAAACTAAGAAGTAGTTTATTACCTTATACAACACATGGCACCCTGCACAAATTAAAATCAATTCACAATATCGGTTAAACAACATCTGCAAAATGCTGAGTATACTAGCTTAAATATCCGCCCACCTAGTATTCAGCTAGACCTGCATAACTGACATTGCCTTTATCCACTGCTGCTCTTCCACAATCTTCAATCCGTTCCCGTCCCTCGTCATTTCCTTCTACAAATCCTCCTTTACCCCGTCTGTCCTTCCGCTTCTTACAACTTGTTCTCTATATGTATTCATATTATCTTACAGCATCTTTGGCTGAGTGTACAGTACAGAACTGCCATTGTAAATTATATCATCTACTTCAAACCTCTCTCTCAACTGAATATAAATAAACCTATCAGTCACTTGTATACGACACATCCACCTAATCATTCTCATTTCAGTCCACTGAAGTGCAGTACAGTATAAACATGTTTATCAGCTGACCACTTTCTGCAGCGGCTGGTGTCTGCGTTTCGGCTGCTGCACGTGCACAGAGTTGCGCTGTGCTAGTGAACTGTGCTGACTAGAACTACGCACATTGAAGCTGCGTGTCTTGCGTACGAGAGGACTATGATGAGACTTTGACACCTGAAAATACAACATACTTAGCTGCTACAAACAGACCGCATGTCTGCCGCAGTGGCGACATGTATTACAGTGTGCACTAAAATATGATAATAATTATAGTTTATGACGCATATCTTTGTTCAACTAATTACTCACAGCATATACTATTATATTCAAAAAGAATATTATTTTTAAAATTTGAATTTTCAATTACTGTCAACTGACAAATGTTAAAACCCATGAGTATGTGAGCTGATAGCAACTGTATAATCAGAAGTTAAGTGTTTGTATTTCTACCATACCACAAAACAAAACACAAACTAGAAACTCATACAGTCATATTGATGTGCAGTCCCAGGATGGCAGCAGCTGCATGCTTCATGCATAACTGTGCAATCTTAGTAACAACATATTTTACAGATTATCATGCAACTGCGATCTTTTTGCAAAACCTTGTGACCTTAACCCTTTGATCTCATTTTTTAGTACAGCTACTACAAGAACTACATCTGTATCAACTTTGGTGTTGATGCTAAGCCACTTTCCTGTTAGACTGCAGATACACAGACACACACAAAAAGTCACACACAAATGATCATCTCCTTCCATGTCTAGGCTAACGCCAGTGTGGGATAATAAATCAACACGAGAACAAAGCGTGAACAGATTGAAACCATTGCAGTCTTCTTGCTCTTTGTTGGTGGTTCTTTGTCAGCGTCACTGTCGCTGGATGTCGCACTGCTGCCAGACTCACTGTCGGCGATGCCTCGTCTCCTCGCCGGCCTCTCTCTCATTGCTTCGCGCTAACAACATATTAGCACTACATCGACACTACTGCGACACAACATTCAAACACACACTGCTTAAATCCAGCTCCGATGTTACAATCATGTGTCCGACAGAAATGTGTTGAGGTGTGGTTGGTGATCATGGCTTCTGTTCTGACACCATGGCAACCTGGAACAGCTTACCATCACATGTCCAACACTACAGTATATAAACATAACCTTAAAACCAAACTTTGTTACGTAAGTGTTTGATCTCCACAGTGAACTTTTATGAGCACTCCTAACACCTGCATACAGTGCAAAGTTTACATATGTTTCTAAAAGTACATTACTATAAAGTGTAACGCATTTTCAACTACATATACCTTACAACTCACAGTCTCCTGTAATAAGATCCATGATCCACGGAAAAGCAGCTATAAGGGATTTCACAGAATAAATCAGTAATGGTAAGGTGTCAGTGGTAGATGATGTTGATTGTTTTTCCCGTGATCTTTAGCAATCAAAATCTAAAAATGAAAAACTGCACATAAAACAGTGTCAAAATCTTATAAATTAAGCCCATTCTGTGTGTCTGGCTGCCTGTTTCTCTGTTCTTTATGCACGGCCATGTTTTTCATAAATTTCTACCAAATTTAGCAAGTAGAATCCTTACATCCCACAAATGGTTGTAGGTATAGTCAGATTTCTAATTATCTTAATTATTTTTTGTAATTAGTTTGATTACTTTGGATGTAGTTGGAGCACTAGCAATACAGATGTTTCCAAAAGATACCGGAATTGTGGCACAAAAGTTTATGCAGTAGCCAATACCAAGACATGCCGCAACCGCAACGCTCGATTAGCTGGCCAGGGGTAATTCCAACAGGCTATACCTATGTACGCCACAATTGCGGCGCTAATAGATGACGTGTTCTAGCCAGCTGGTAATATATACTTACGCGCTCCTGAACAGTTCTGCCCTCAGAAGTCTTTCTGTCGGAGTTGTTGACATTTGACTTGACAGCTGACTTTGACCGACGCTGTCTTCGGTCATCTTCCGCGTCTGATTGTTGTTGCGGCTTCAATGGTTCTGGCTTAGATTTCTGCACAAAAATCACACTTCTGATTGTTCTTGAGACACAAATATTGCAGCCGATGATTACATTCGGCTTCAATTTAAGAAACAAAACTAGTGAAGTTATCCAAAGACAGCATTTAGTATTATACAGACTTCTTAATGTAAACAACTAATGAAAGTTTTGCTTCTATAAAGTCTTCTACTAAGTTTTCGATAAAAAAATAAAGTAAACAATACCTGGATCTTGTGCAGCATCGATTGCTTCTTTTCAATTTCCTACAATGCAAATGTAGTATTATTACTATGTGCTACCTGTATATATGTCACTTGTTTAAATCACAATTCACATATTAAATTAACAACCACACAACAGCCAATTATCCTGGACAATCTGAGTGAGCAAGTACCAAAAAGCAGGTGTGCAGTCACCCAAGTCTAAATGCTGTTGACAAGCCCCAGATGACAGTCAGAGGCATAAAGGCTACAAAAATAGCAAGGCCTCTGCACCAAACAGCAAACCATGGCCCAGAACAATGACAGGCCTTTCAGACAATGCAATGCACCCTAATTCTCTTTTGACCATGGCGCTATATAAGTCGTTTATTTACTTACTTACTTACAATCGTTAGAATCCTGCCACATTTCCAATTTGGTTTGAAATAAGTGTTGGTAACAGAGGTATCCACAATGATGATCCAACTGGGTGGCCAATACATCCATCTCCATCATCCCCACCAATTTTAGGTACAGATTTCCTGCAACAATCTTCTTAATTTATCCTGGCTTGAATTGTGACAGACTGCGTACCCCATGGCTAGGAAAAGTTCATATTCATTTTGTCTTCATTCATCTAAATCTTAAAGCTACATTCAACAGCTCATTACAATTTTGTCTCAGTCTTTTCCTTCACCGTAAAATTTTCCACAAAGTATCTTCAGTACTCTCTGTCATAGTTCATTACATGCAATAAAAATGTACCGTATAATTTTCATTTATCTCATTAATGATAGCAACCATGAAGCAACTGATTTTGTCAAACAGTGTACATGGTTCTCTGAATGCATTACCGCTTCAAGTTCTTTCTCCTTCTGTTCTGTGGTCTTCACGACTCTCTTGAGAACGCCTTCAGGAATGTTCAGTCTCTCTTCGCCAGATGAGCATCTGTGTGGCATAAAGATGCAGACACAAAAACAGCTTACTGTTCAGCAACTTAGCAGACCAGTTATATGAATAACTCTACAATAACACTGCAAATTAAGTAATACAATATAAGACTATTTATTCATTTCATAATCTACGTAAAACCACAACTAACTTACTATGCCAACTTGTACACTGCATTATGATTTTTACATAGCCATATATTTTTTATTGCATTATTAAGTGCATTATTATTTGCAAATTAAACATCTTATGCACAAAACCAAATCTATTTGTTTCTTTGTTCTTTATGCATAGCACATTTTTCAGAGATCTCAACCAAATTTGTCATGTGACATCCTTACACCCCAAGAGTGGTCATGGGCATTCAATTATATACACCCGATGGTGCCCATATCATATGTACCCCATGCACCAATACCTAGAGGTGCCGCAATTGCAGCACTAATGTTTTTCCCAACAGCCAATAATCCATAGGCTGACAGGTTCTAAACAGCTAGTATATACAGTACATGTATATGTCCATCTATTACTTGTTTTCTTGTGATATTCCACCATTTACATAATCAACTTCATTATGCATCATACATACTACTCAAACGAGATCAAACGTTACAGCGCTAAGTGTGTTCTATCCTTACCATATTCTTCTGGACATTATTACATGAAATACATTAATTACACACATGATAAACTTCTGATTAGCCAGACAACAAACAACGCTGAGCACTGAGTTATGAGCAATTTTCATTTTTATGAGCAATTTTACAACATCTTATAAAAAAGATCCTCGTCAAAGCATGTTGGCATCACTACTGGTAGTTGTAAGCAGGAAATACATAAACACCACATAATCGATATGTATATGTACATATACATAATCGATTGCTCACCGATTGTGTGCTGGATCTGGATTCATTGAGCAGACCCAATCATCGGGAAACACTCGGCCGACCGTGTTGGCAGAGAACGGCAAAATTCGCCACTTCAGACACAGGTCTTTCAACAAGCACAACAGTTTGCCATCGTTGGCAACCAAACTTCACAAACATAAAACTACCACAAAAATTTCAGTTCATAACAAATCATCACTATCAACTCCATCACGTCCATTTTGATAGCCACTTTCCGAGTGAACGAAAGCTTGCTGTGAGACAGTGGAACACAATAAAAAAATTTTACCACCCAACTAACAATATTACTGGACTGAAGAAAACTCACAATGTAAACATAAATGTCAAATATCCAGCAACTAACCACACTGCAGTGTTGCCTGTACAACTGCTGTTCTCTTGCGAACAAACTTTGGGTCAGTCGACGGCAGATCTCGCCAGTTGGGACTGATGTAGCCAAAATTCTCCCTGAATAGAATAACATCTTAATAATTTTTCTACCATGATGCATAGCAAACGCAGCTCTATAAATACCCCCACAGCTTTCTTCTTATTCTTGGGTAATTATGGTTCTGCTAACTAATAGGAAGTCACACGCTGCCAGTCAAACGCAACCACTGGCACGCTGCTCTCATAACCAGAAGTGCCAAAAAGTGCACTTGATATTGGCATTCAAAAATGCATACATGTTAGATAACCACAGAACATTAACAGGAAAGTTCACACTGCGAGTCAATCCCACCCATCCTTGATGCAGTTATTACTGAATACTGGTCACATTCAGATATCAGCAATCGCAATCACAAATACAACAATGCTACGTCTCAACAACATGACATCAATTCCGGACATTAGGTAAATCATATAAAGTTTTTTTAACAACACCGTTTACAGTCTTGTTTGCATCAAAACAGCCTAGGCTTATTATATGCTAATCTATACGGCCTATACTTCAAGAATGACGGATAGTATCAGTGTTTTATATGATGCACTGTTAAATTTTATGTGTTTGCTGCACTGTGTAACATAAAACACTCGGCATTGATTGATTGAGTTAAGGTTTGATATCCCACTTGACACTAAATAGGTCATACTCTTCCCAGCCAACCTCTTGGCTAGTACTGAGAAAGTAAATATTAATGCTGGGAAAAAAGACTATAAAAACATATAATAAACCCAGGCTGACACAAAACTCAGGCATAGTCGCCTTCTACGACATCCGGCTCGGAAATGGAGTGGAGCTATTCTCACAAGAAGAGATAAACGGAGAAGTAAATAAGAAAGGAAAATATAAGCAAGAAAAAACACAAGTTACAAGAAGCGAAAAAAGCAAGTGATATATGGTGAATGAACACACAAACAATCTATACAGCACCGTAATCTACAATGTTTCTGGGGCACATTTGGCCCTGGCGCATGCATGGGGTACCTCATTCAGCAAAGTGCACAGCATAAAATGCCATGCTGTTATACTAGACATACAATGTTAAGTTGTTAACATAGACAGATAGAGAACATATGCCTAGTATGAGAACAGATGCAACTAAGTTAAAAGTTACACTAGCAAGTAAACATACTAACCAGAACTTAGTGACTCCTTGCTGAGCTATAAGCAAACACATCGGAAACATATACATTTTTGCAACAGTTACTTCACACATATAGTTGGTCAGTTAGAATTAGTGGTGTTTTCAACATGATCGAAATTCTACCATGCCTTTAGAGCTATAAAATATCATACAAATTTATACTGTTGATGAAGTTTATAATATTCATTAATTCAATGTTAGCTGCTCTACCTGCACATATACTTAGTAATGTTTAATCAACTGGTTTCACAGTAATGAATATGCAAACCACAGCAACAAAAATATTCTAACAAACTCACACAATAAAACAACAGTGCAATATCTTGAGAAATTTTATGGTATCAATGCAATAAACTCATATAAACTGTTCCGACTACTTTATAGCAAAAACCTCATCCAACTAAGAGGAGGGGGGAGACCGGAAGCCCGGCCACAACTAAGTATTAATTTTTCGAACCTTGTATCTTCAACGAGATTTCTCGGTTTCTGTACTGACAGTGTTTCTTCAGCGACAGTAAAGTACATAATACATGCTCTCGCACTTTGCTTTTACAGTGTGCTATTATATCATTCACACTGGAAGTGAGTGTTCACTTTTGAACTCAGTACCAGGGACGTCAAAGACAAAATGTGTGGACAGCAGACTGTACAGGGGCCTGGAAGAGCTGACTTGTGGCACTCTTGCCTCTCACAGGGCCTGCATTAGTTCTTGTTGGCCATGAATAAACCCCTTGCTTACAGCTTTTGCTTGCAACATTTTGTGTCTTTAATGTCCACTGTATATGGTGATGTCTATAAAATACAAAGGGCAACAAAGTCTTCTCGAGGGCAGTTTATGCTGCTGCCAATTGTTAAAATGGACATATTCATCCACATTTTCAACCTTCTCCAAATCAGTTAGTCGATGTGCGGTGGTTGTGGTTACGTGTAAAAGGTTTGCAACAACAACTTATTATCTGAAGTATTTCCTGTGTGAAGTTGTCAGACATCTCCGGATGAAAAGTTTTGGACTTCCAAAAAACCTAGATAAAAGAAGAAAATGGAAAAAGTAGCACAATCACACTTAGTATTTAGTCCACAGGACAAATCCCAATGATAACTTGAACTTCTCAATCTGTAAGATGTGTAAGCATTAACAGTCATGTGCATTTGTGTGCGTGTGTGTTTAGTATTAATACTCGCCAATTTCCAGATCCTTCCAGTACTGTAACATGTGTTCACCCATTGCTTGCTGTAAGTGTCTATACTCTTTAGCATCAGCAAAGTCCTGTTTGTTGTGGGTTGGTTCCAAGACAAGATACGGCACATCCACAACACCTTCACAGCACACTTCAGCGGATTAAACAAGTGGTCAAAAAATTTTGATGAAAAAAAACTGCATTGGGATCATTTAGTGCGACACTCGACTGAAAAAGCAACCTATAAACCAATAGGACTTAATTATCAGATGTAGATGCACTGTTGCACTTTGGTTCTTGACAGCTGAGAAATGGTGCAGAAGATAATAATGGCGTAATACTTAGAAATCATACCTTGTCTGTTGAACGGAATCATTGGCATGCTGCTATGATAATCAGAAATGACCAAAATCATCTTTTGTTTACCTTTTGACGTCAGCCATCGACAGCTGTATAATGATGTGGCTATTACCTATATTCTGGCAGCTTTATAGCCAAATAAAGTGCACCGATTGTTACCAAAAACAATTTACATAAAAATTACATAGCATATTTGCTACAGGTAAATCAGTCTTGCATTTCAAAACTTCAAAAGTAAACAGACTGTCGCAGTAACCTGTAAAATCTGCCTTAATGTGGTGGCAGATTACAGGACAGCTAACGGACGAAGTCAATTATGATCCACATACTATTTGGGGTTGTAGGCTTGTCCATGCTCAAGTAGTCATGCATTCATAGGGACACATGGATAATATGAGTTAATGAGCCGTCTGTGGTTGCGATGTGCAAAAATGGCCATACTGCTCAAGATGCTGTGTGGGCCCAAAAACTATGCTGGGATTTTCAAAAATGCTGCCAACTAGTGTCACGACACTGCATACATCCAGATTTTTTTCAAATGCTCGCTGTCCGGCTATGACGAGAGGCCTGTTCCTGAAGTAATTTGGGAAATCTTGTTATTATTGTCATCAGCTTTTTAATGCTACAGGAAACTTGCACATGGTATACAAAATGTGTGATTTATAGTTTGCGAGTTATGAATATAAACAAATCATCACTTACCGACAACTCCACTGCAAAACCTACAAAATAATTAATAATGTCTGTAATATGCACCGTAACATAACTATTAGCAGCATGTGTAATCCAAACAAATGGCACAAATAATCCAAACTAGGAATCATAAACAATACAAAAAGGTCGACACCATTATATGTTGAATACATTTAACTGAAATAATTTTTTTGGAATACTAACCAAGTTTTTTTACAACCTCGAGCCCTGAATACAACTTTTCATTGTCACTTAAACCAGCACACGAAGAGCAAATTCAACTAAACAAAGAAAAATTACATACACTCCGCCATCGGCTTGAGGTCCAACCTTCTGATACATCTTGATAAGTCGACTGCAGTTGTAGACAAAAACACCATCACGACTGCGGTTCTCAATATTGATCCCAAACACGAATACAATCTGTTTAAGATCTCGCAATGACCTAAAATGCAGTCAGTCTTTTAAGTGAGTCACAGGTTACATGCAATGCAGTAGCATTTATCACTTTATCATACCACATCACAGCACAGGCATCAATAAATAATAATAGCAGTTGTAAAGTAATTGTATCCGATACTATCATATTCACAACCACATTAGATTCACCTAATGACAAGAATCAGTAACAGAGAGTCTCCACATGACATCAAGCCAACTAATTAACCTACTTAAACAGGGCAGCTTGCAAAAATTTTTGAGGAGGAAAAACTTAGGACAGAACAAAAATCTTTAAAACAGTAAAAAAATGTTCTATTAAACCACTTCTGTCCCAAAAACTCAAGAGTATAGGCATTTGGCAAATCTAAACATCAACAATTGGCTGTCGAAAGAAACAGTAGAATAAAAGTTATGAAAAAATTCAGAAAATCAAGTTACTTGGTCTTCCGTTCAGAGATAGTTTTCTTGAGCTGTGATTCCTTCCTTAATTCAATGGCAACAGTCTGAGCTTTACGTAACTCTGCCTGTGAACAGCATAACAAATTAAATTCACTGTTATCATTGAACAAAGATTGGGATTATTCCACATTAACTGTCACAATGTAACATGATAACACTGTCACAGTTCATCGCACAGTCCATAAACCGACCCAGAAAATTTCACATGAATGCGATACCGACCTTACGAGTAAGTATGATACAGCAAATACTAACAAGAAGCTCTGCTATTGCAGAGGGACCGCGCGAGGCACTTGTCAGTAGAAATCCTGCAACTACAAAACATCTCACTTGAAAACCCTATCGTGTGGCATTATTTGCGTGATTCTACGTTTAGCC
>Ga0209782_1002201_pt1 | contig 10744 bp, 6 predicted proteins | sample WorMetmaBAHAMAS1_FD_187390 | JGI IMG/M metagenome (GOLD analysis project Ga0209782, IMG submission 187390) | Marine gutless worms symbiont microbial communities from Max Planck institute for Marine Microbiology, Germany - Inanidrilus... | ecosystem: Host-associated > Annelida > Digestive system >...
GTCCCGAAATTCCGAAATGGCTCGGGATTGCAATCACTAAACATAACACAGCCGGTTGCGCCGTGGGCAGTGCAAGAGACTAGCCTAATCATGGGAAAACCCACAGTCACGCTGCTGGTAGTGGCATTGTTTGTGGCAATAGATGATTTTCCACTAACGTGGAAATAACATGAGTGACTGTATTACTGCGCGCCTTTAGCCACGCCCCTTTTGGCCATGGTTGGGCCATCAGGCCAGCGAGCCGGTCGAGCACCACTGTTTAATACAGTTGTGCACCTTAGTACTCGGATGGCTAAAAATGCCGGAGTTTAGAGCTGTAAATTGTAAATAAGTAACAGGTCTGCAAAGATTAGACACACGAAAATTTTTCAAGTCCAAGTGGGGTCTGGCTTTCCATAGTCATATCTGGACCCCCCAGTCTGAACTAAAGTAGCTGTTGTCGGTGATAATCCTCATATCAGTCATTTTCTTTTCATGGTACTGGTGTTGGAGAAAGTGAGCGGTGCCTTTATTTGGTGGTGGATGAGAACATGATGAAGCCACTGGGCAGTTATCAGCCCGTTGTTACTCAGTTTGTACAAGTCAGGCAGTCTTTCTGACAGCCAGCAGTTTACTCATAGCACTGAAGGCAATTATAACTTACATGTAGTCGCAATGCATTTTAGATTCTGTGTGAAAGTGAAGTGAGCGGATAATGGATGCCGGCTTCATTGTTATAGTGAGGAATACGTGTTAATGTTTGATTTGTTTGACTGTCAGATGACAAGCCGGACGTGTCGTACTCGGACATTGGAGGCATGGACATTCAGAAGCAGGAAGTTCGCGAGGCCGTCGAGTTGCCACTCACTCATTTTGAGCTGTATAAACAGATCGGCATCGACCCGCCGCGGGGCGTGCTGATGTTTGGGCCGCCAGGCTGTGGAAAAACGATGCTCGCGAAGGCCGTCGCACACCACACGACTGGTACTAGTGGTTCTATAGCTGAGCGATTCTGTGTGTGTGTCATCATCTTTATGGTGGTTTAACCAGATTTGGTCGCTGACAAATCAGAGTCACAGACTTGCTCAAGGTGACAATATGACAGTGGAATGGTGGGGAGTCGAAGCCACAATCTTTCGATACCTACTTCAGAGTCCTGGCCATTGCATATCTGTCTTATAGGTATATGATGATTGGTCCTCAGAAAATGTTGCATTTGTGACAATAATGAATAAATGTTGTGGGGCCTTAGAGTATAGTATTTGGTGGCAGGTAATATGGCATGTTGAGTTCTAGTAGCAGTGAGGCTGGTTGCAGGCTGCTATACATTACCTTTGTGATTGTGAATGTTGATGTTTGCAGCGGCGTTTATTCGCGTGGTCGGCTCGGAGTTTGTGCAGAAGTACCTCGGCGAGGGTCCTCGTATGGTCCGCGACGTGTTCCGTCTGGCCAAAGAGAACGCTCCGGCAATCATCTTCATCGACGAAATCGACGCCATCGCCACCAAGCGTTTTGATGCTCAAACCGGAGGTAGTTAAGCAACTACATTGCGTTAATCACCAACAGGCACAGTTGTCTGACTTCAGCTAAAAGGCAGGAACATGAATATTGATAACTTTGTACTCGTTACTGAAGGTATCGTCTAGAGGTCTGCACAGGCCAGGCGGCCTGTGGACGGGAGCCAGGCGTACTGTTTCACTGATTACAATTGGCTGGGCCGGTTTGAACCCAATGTTTGACTGGCCATGTCGGCTCAAAGCAAGAACAGTCAAGTCGCTATTTTTTGCTAAGTATTTGAAGGAACAAGCCTATAATTGCAAAATAATACTATCATTTAGAGCATTTGTTTTACATTATATCTGATAATTGTCTGTACGTTACATTTTGACATTTTTTATGCATATTGTGTAATATTTACCTCACCGCTGGGAAAAGTAGGTACGAAATATTATGAGAAACACGCCTGTTTGTCTGCTCACGTATCTCAAATTCTACACGGCTGAACTTTGCCAAATTTCTCTGTGCACAATTACTGTGGCCGTCCGTGGCTTGGTTCTTCTCTGACGGCGTTGTGATATCTTATGTACTTCCAGTTTTTGTGGACGACGTCATATTTTCACACAATTGACTATTATCGCATGCTATTTGTATTCCTACGTGGCGAGACTACTGCATCGCTTCCGGTTAAATTTTGCTCATCAATAAAGATCGGCAGTGTGCGCCCGTGGCAAAGTTTGCTATCTGTGATTGCCTTGTTGGTAATGGAACATGGGCCGGTAGCGCAAACGGGTCGCGTCGGACATGACGAACAATGGACCGGATCTAAGACTTCTCCCTGTGCATTGGTTTAGTGTGATTTATCGTTAGATAGGACAATTAGCATAGGATGATTGTCATTTTAACCTATGTCCAAATGACACGTTATAGTTAGACTTTGAGTTATGACGATGCTGACCATCTGTGTTGATAATGACCTTTGTGTGACCTTTGACCTGTGTGCGAATGGTGTCAGCTGATCGTGAGGTACAGAGAATTCTGCTGGAACTTCTCAACCAGATGGACGGCTTTGACCAGACGGTCAACGTAAAGGTATTGCCCACATTTCACTGCTGTATTCTGTGAATTGAGATTAATATCAGAAACCAATTGAAGACGTTATTATTTAACATATTACTGTTCTTTAGCACATTTGTTGCATCCTGCGAAAGTGCATGCTTAATAATAATAATAATATCTGACACTGTTAAATTTGTATTTCTCTGGTAATTGTAATTTACCATTGGTCATGTGTATTACTATTGTCGACAAATGTTCCTCCGTACATTGTCTTTACGTACTGATGATAGACCACACATGTATTCAGAACATAGCATGGCCTCCGATCTTTCCTCTCTCCTCCACCAGACAGCAGGGTTCCCACTGGGCCTGAAAAGTCCTGAATTATGGAAAGAAATATCAGGCCATGAAAAGTACTGAAATTGGACATTTATCCTGAAAAAAATCTGGAAAAAGTGCTGATATTTGATCACTAATGTGCTGAAAAATCAATCAGGCAAGTATGTCAGTTGCGGTGCTCTAGTTAGGCCCCTATGAGAAGCAAATTATGCTATTAAACTAACAACATTTGGTACAATTTGTGTTACCCTTTGTTGCAATGGCCCATTCAAACACTTTTTGGGAGCACCCATCTATGATTAGTATTTTTTATCTATGGCAGTCAGCATGTAGTTTCACAGTGTCCTGTTTTGGTATCATATTCATAGATAGGGGCCGAAATGGTGTAAAAGTAGGTGCTGACTGTTTGGTATATCAGGTCCTGAAAAGTTCTGAAATAGTCCTGAATTTTCATCCCAAGATTTGAGTGTGAACCCTGTATACAGCATCTGAGATGTAGTGTTTATCTGGAGGTTAAGAGCGAAGATGAATCAGAACCAATCTGTGCTGTGTTGTGTACGACAATTGTCCACAATGGTATGCATGCAGGTGTGAACAGTTCTTAAACTTGCACGTTGTTAGATTTTATCATTAGCATATTTGCATGAGTTTGTTGAGGTTTGCGTGTCTTACTTGTGAGTCCAGAGTTTATTGTTGTTGTACTGTAGTGCTGGGGGTTTTATGCTTAGTTTTCAGTACCAAGCAAATAGATTGTCGAGGTCTCCGACAAGACCTGCTTTGTGTTGAGTGTGACGTAAAACCTGCAGTCATCGGTGTCTGATCATGGTGTGTGTTCTTGCTGGCACGCTGTGCAGGTGATAATGGCGACAAATCGTGCCGACACGTTGGACCCGGCGTTGCTGCGGCCGGGCCGACTTGACCGCAAGATCGAGTTTCCGATGCCCGACCGCCGTCAGAAGCGACTCATCTTTGCGACCATCACGGGCAAGATGAACTTGAGCGAAGACGTTGATTTGGAGGATTACGTCGCGCGGCCCGACAGAATCAGCGGCGCCGACATCAACGCCATCTGTCAGGAGGTGAGTTACTCTTATATGTTGTCTGCACATGTAAAATAAATGCTGCTGTAAAACGAAATGCAGCGTTATTAGCATAATATTTTATTGTTGCAGCCAATCATGTCGTTACATATCATGATGCTGTCATCTGATGACGTTACACATCCAAAAGTGAAAATAATTAGCTATACCTGTTCGATTTTTGTAGAGGAAGCACTGCAAGCTTTTTGTAGCATTATTTTTATGTTATTTTACATGTGCAGATGGCTTTACTTAGATTTAGTTCCTTCGGTTCTCACTGGCACATCGGGTGACAAGGTTTATCTATCTATTGATAGTTGTTGGCAATTTTCTTTGCATCTCTCCCACGTTATTTCAAAACATTTTAGCTCTTCTATGATTGTTGTACACCAAGTCTTTTATGGTTGTCGTCTTGGTCTTTTGACATCTTTCAGTAGCCAGTTTATAGCTATATTTCCAGGTCTGTCTTCTCCATCTCTCAACACACTCTCGTGTTTTCACTATTTCACTCCAGACCTTCTCATCAGCTGTTTGTTTCTCACATGGTGAGTACATGGAATTAAATATTTTCTGGAGTGAACTTAGGTCATGTTGGCTGTAGGCTGCAGCATTGCCGTTAACTAAGGCCTGTCCGCCATTCTCTCGTGACTGCAAAAACCTGTAATGTGTTGAATCAATGTACATAATTTCATTCACAGTGATTCCACCACTCTATAAAACATTGATCATTGATACAGAATTGTAGGCAGAAGTTTATGTTGATATGGAATAGTGGACAGTGGCCGATCTCAGCTACAGCATCTACTATCTATGCCAACTCCAATGAATATTTAACATCGTGGTTGACTAGTTTATTAATGAAATATCCACGATGCATGGTGTGCTTTCAGTGTTATTTAAGATCGACACAAATCTCAAAAGTAGCTTCTATTGTCCATAACTTTGCTTGTTCTTGACCAATGTTGAAAATTCTGTCATTAACTGGTTTAGCAATAACTCTACAATGGTTGGCGTGATTGCTAATGATCCCGCTGCACATAACATTAAAGCTGATCGACCGCTTACGTGCGACACGTTGAATGCCCCCTGATTACTGACAGACAATTTCAATGGACTGGTAATGGTCATTCGCAATTACCATTGGCTGAACTCGGCAAGCCGAGTCCTAATATCGACCTGCTCTGCACGACTGTTTCAAACGGGAGAGCGTAAACAATTTTTACTGTTAGACCTTGACTTTTGACCTTGACCTACAATCCCAGGCTAGCCAAGGTCAAGGTCGACCATCATGCCCAAAATCAAGGTCAAAGGTCAAAAGGTTCAAACAGGAGAGTGCCCACAGACAAACGGACGGACACACGGACGCTACCAAACGTATTATCGCCCCTGCTACGCGGTCGATAACTAGCTTGTGAAATGACATTGTCAGTAAGGTAGCAAGAGTTTCTAACAGGTATTATGACTAATGATAAGTGACACATTAGTGTAGCAGAGGTATGGTGGAATATGTAACTAATTACTTGATTTAAATTAAAGTGAAAGTTTGGAAAATCGACCTGCATTTCATGAAGTTGCAGGCAAGAATAATGAGTTTACGTGAGCATGGTTGTGTTCTGCGCTGTTAGGCCGGAATGCAGGCGGTAAGAGAAAACCGCTACATCGTTCTGCCAAAAGACTTTGAGAAAGGTTACAAGAACAACACAAAGAAAGACGAGATGGAGCACGAGTTCTATAAATAGTTGACCGCACTTGCTACCCGTCTGCGACGTCCTCGTTGTTTTGCCATTGTAGCTCTTCACTGCACGTGCCCTGTGCCGGGGTGGAGCTGTCGTGTCACCGAAATATCATTAGTTGATTAATCGTTGACTGTTTCATCGACTGAAATAACACCTGTTTTTTTATAAATCGGCGGCTCAGTTTTGGCAGATGCTGACCTTTTGGTTTCATTTCATATTAAAGTTCTGTTGTACCATAGCTCTAAAATGCACCGTTTTTGGAGACCGAGAGACAAAGCAATAGGGATGTCATAAAATATCTCAGACGATGACGGAAATATTTCATTTGATTAATGGCTATGGAGAAATTAGTCAACAGCTCGACTCTGTTGGTTGAACTGATGTTATATTTGACCCATTGGTTTTTGCTCTGATCTGCTGTCTAATTTTATTTCGGTTTGATTTAATTTCAGTTTTAGTTGCCTTTTATAATTACAGACTGTTTTCATATCACACGAAAAAAACTGTTGACATTCCAAGATACAAATCACCAAATTTTATACTTTCCATTGTCTTCCACTAATTAATGGTAATGGTATTGTGGTTAAACTTTGAAGTGAATTTTGTTTAAACAGTATGTCTTTCAAAAATTAAAACAAGTCATGCCGTTGATGTTTAGTTCTTGATGTTCTCGGTTTCAGCTTTTGCTTCTTTGTCGTGTTTTCTATTTTTGACACGTTTAGTTTTCGTAAACAAGCCGTCTACTTTACACTGATGAAAAATGTTGTGTTTTTTTTGGGAAAATACTGCAAAAAATTGACATTGGCTGGCAATGTAAGCAGTTGTTTGCGTCTTGTAGACTATCGGTCAATGTTATTGTTCGATACTTATACCACAGTGCTGTGTGTTTGTTGCCTTATACCAGCACAGAATTAATCATCCAGGCCACACTGCTGCGTGTTGTTGATTTTGGCAGTTGTCATCATTGTAAAATTGATCGCATTTTACCATTTCATTTTTTAGAACTTGTCCGTTGCAGTCAGACTCTGAATGAGGTAGGATCGCTCGCATTTGTGAATAAATTTCTGGTTGGCAGGTAAAAGTGTATTATGTGTTTTCTCGTTCACACGTCCGTTGCAGAAGTGGTAATGAACGGTGTGGTGTTTGTCCGTCTGTCTGACTGTTCCGGCCTACGTAACGACATCACAAGAGATATCACGTGACTGCAGAATAACACAATTTTTCATCCAAAAAATTGCGTTGAATTACGTTTTCTCGAAGCAGAATGGTAATTTTGACTTTGATTAACGGTGAGATAACTGTCGATGTTTTTTTACACGCTGGATGTCTGACTCACTCGAATATGATGGAGAAAGAGTCAAGCTGGTCAACTGAAGGGCAGTTTTAACACTTTCAGGCTTACTGCACCTTGGGGCCAGTGGTCTCCAAGGAGGTCACCAGAAAATTTTTGTCGGTTATATCTTGAAATGTGCAGTTCTTGGCATAAAACCAACATATTATCACTAAATTATCATCCATGATGTCCAATTGAACTCCACAAAAATTTAGTTTGGGGAAGACCTCTGACTCCAATCTTCACGCCGCCAAAACCGGACATTCATGGGCAGGAGGAAGTGATGGAAAGAGTGCGTATAGTGCAATGGTTACTGTTGACGATAGCACCTTATCTTCTTAAGGTCCAGTTGCACTCGTTAAAATTTGACCGCCAGTTAACTCAGTTTCCGCAGCTGGTATTGGTGATGTTGCACATAAGCCACTGTTGTCATAACGACAACTCGAGCTAACTGGCAGTTAAAATTAACTGCTGAGATTGGTACAACTGCCCCTCAAGAGGTTCACTGGTGTTTTGATTGGTCACATTAAAATGTCTTGTCTGCTGGTAAGTTCATAATACTGTACTATAGCCAACCAGCTATGCAATGTCAATGCTATCATCCTCTTTTATTAATGATATTCACTAGCAATCACAATTTTTTGTAATAAGCAACAAAAATCACATCACGTCTATACAAAAACTCAGAACAACAGTGGCAAGATAGCTACTATAATAGTAGCATCATATGGATATTAGCGCGTATGAAAGTCGTCAAACGACAGTTGTAATTAGGCCTAGCCTATAAGGCATTCACGTTCTTTAAACGGTTAGTATAGCGTAGGCTGAGAACAATATATAGAGACATATAATTATGTAAGATGAACAATGCTACTGTCCGTGTATATGAACGATATCAGTATGATAAGTCCACGGTTTGTTTGCATTGATGGCAGATAGCCACGCCTTTTTGGCTGGGTCGGTTCTAGCATCTCCACTTTGGGGGCAGGAGTTTCCAAAACGGGGCTGGTCACCAGAAAAAAATTTGTCTGTCATATGCTTAAATATGAGTTTTTTAACATAAAACCAACATATAATCGCTAAATTTTAATCCCAGATATCCATTTACACTCAACCAAAATTTCATTTGGGGGCCAGTGTGGAAGGGGGGAGACGTTTGATGGGTAGCGTGAGCCCGGCCTCCCCCACCTCCTTAGAACCGACCCTGGTTTTAGGAGTGGCAAGCAATGTTAACTTAAACGTTTGCTCGCCAACTGGTTCGACTGCTTTTGGGGTGCCTAAAGTGTAAGCTTATATTCCCGAGCCCATCAAAACTGATTGAAAAAGACACATCATTGGCATATCGACTGACCCATGAAATAATTCACCTGAAATTGTGTCGTTTGAGTTGCACATCCGTACAGCACCCCACCTAAATTCACCCAAGATTTTGTGGTTGGGGTAGCTCAAAAACCTCTTGCAAATGCAGAATTTTTACGTGGCCATCCACACTCGACAGACCGGTTCACGTATAGTATGTTGTTTCAAAAACGTTTATATCCGTGCAGGTTAAGTGGACAAAAGTCGCGTTGCATTGGTCGTACAAAAACAATACCTTGCCGCCGTTTTGCGGAACCCCTTCGGCGATTTCCGCCAAATTTTTGTCAGCAAACTTTCGTCCCTCACTTAAGCCTATGTTCCCAGTTTCGTCCAAATCGGTTCGAGTTGGGGATATTTATAACCAAAACATGTTTTCCTGGACCCCCAAAGCGAGTGCAAATACCTATAAAAGGCCTAAACCAACTATAGATATACAAAAATGATAAAAAAGACGCGAAACGAATCAAGCCAGATATGGCATCTGTAAGAGATGCACAGATGTCTGACATGCCTGCAGAAAATCCAGATCTCCCGACATTTTTGGCGCAGAAGCTAGGCGACCCTTAACTTAATATAAAGTGACCATTTAATTGTTCACGAATGCTTAACAAACTGACAAAAAACGAACGCAAAATACGTCATATTTATAAATGAGACAATAACACAAAAGCATAATCTATATGAAGCGAGTTAATGGAATGATCATAACAACAGCTATAAAATTTTGTACAATCTTAAAAAAACCGCTTTGAGCAAAAATTCGTAAGCTTAAAACGATAGTTACAAAAAAGGATATAAAATATAAAATTGTAAACGGGTACAAAAACAAATGAAAAGTGTGCGATCGCAGATTTGAAAATAAGCTTTAATGTTAAAATATTGAAATTTTACACTGCAGTATGTATGAAAGTTGTAGAAAATTAGATGTGTATAACACATTGTCTGTCGCGTTAAACAAAATCGTTATTTCAACAATCGTCATTTCATGATTTCACTGCGAAACAATTAGCTCAGCAATGCTGAGATAGCGCATGCGAGCCATGCACGCAGAGATTATTGCCGCCAAAGTTCAAAACTCCAGATTTTCCTAAACCGCTTGTCTTCCTCTATCAAAACTGTCGATAGCGGGCTGACTGTTTTTTTGCTCGAATCTAATTAGGTTTAAGTACAGCTGTATAGCAAAGCTGAGTTTAAAAGTTAAACTTTAATTTTTGCAAAAAGTGAAGGGACGCTAAAGAAAAGTGTACACTGTGTCTCAAAAAAACGACACTGACGTTGCATACTATAACTTCAACGGACGTCGACCAACCCAGTAACCCATAGCTTTTGCAACAACTGATAGACAAGGCCTATGTTCCAGCTTTTGTTGGGAAACTCTCTTAACATTGTAGCCTTTTAAATCGAACAAATTATTAATGAAAATCTTATCTTCTTCAGTAAGCGGCATGTTTACGAATGACCAGTGACGTCAAAATGCATCGTTTTCGCTATTGTAATCTAGCAGCAAATTAAGGAAATAACAGCAAACAGACATGAGAAATTAAATAGGCATATGATAGCGCAGACTCCGTATTTATTTCCTGCTAAAAATTATAAAAATTGGTTGTTGTGTCGGTTCATGTTTCCCCAGGTAGTGCAGAGACATTAGTTAGGAAAGGTGGAATAATAAATCACTGTTCGCTAGCATACTCTCTCAGCAACATCTCTCCCAAAAATTACCAAAATCTGTTAACGTCAGTTGAAGTTATAGTGTGCTACATCAGTGTCGTTTTTTTTCAGACAGTGTATATACGTCATACGTTATGACTGTGCCTAAGCTCAGTTTAAAATCAGTCACTTATGATACTCGAAGTTTAAAGCTACAAGACGTTAATGATTTGAATTCGGAAAATTCGGTCACAGGATTAGTCTAAACTTCGGTTTAAAACTAGAGGAAATTTATACCCAAGCAAAAGATGAAGTCACCCAAAACAGACCTACCTACTGGCATAACAAAAATAGGCCTACTTACAATACAAAGCCTAGTCTGCTGCGAGGACTTTGAGGACAAACTGAGAATTGACAGGAAACTGAAAAACCTGAAGTCCTTGAGACAGAAAGTTATAATGGTCAGATGAGTCTGTATAATACACAGTCGGTCGGTCACCGTGAAAAGGAAAACAACTGGTTTATAGTTAAGCAGCGTTCATATGTTGCATTATCTCACTTGACCTCATCTGATCTCAGCTCAGTTAAGTGACACCGTTCATCTGAACAGAAATGCGCTGTGATTGGTTACGGACACGACGAACTGGGTCAAACTCGCTTCAAAACGGCTAAGTTAAGATGAAGTGAGATCAGGTGAGATAAGGTGAGGTTTGTGA